>ERZ1032852.33-NODE-33-length-39074-cov-14.059945_pt1 | contig 39074 bp, 24 predicted proteins | sample MGYA00516689_ERZ1032852 | MGnify/ENA primary metagenome ERZ1032852 (study PRJEB33719, sample SAMN04262499) | wastewater metagenome | biome: rural village; feature: composting latrine chamber; material: composting feces with ash | place: El Salvador | collected...
TCTGTTTATATTTACAGTAAATTTTACTCACATATTTACATTTTTACATTCCCAAAAAGTTTACATGCATATCATTTGTTTGCCAACAGATTACCCACAAGTGTGAAAATTCACCACCCACTCCTTATAATACCAATTCGTCGTTAAAAAATATTTTAGATATAATGTCGCATTTATATAATTAATCCTCTAAAAAACAATTATTTACACCACAAGTAAAAGCCTAATGATGAATATTCATCTTATCTCACTACACATATAAGCTTTTGACAATTTAAATGAGTATTTTTGCACCCGTAATTATTAACTTATTAAAAAAAGAAAACAAATGAAAAAAGGAAATCCCGCAGTGGTAGGTTTAGCAGGCTTTGGAATGACAACACTCCTGCTTCAGTTACACAATCTTGGACTTGTTGGTTGGGGACCCATAATTAGCTTGGGGCTTATATTTGGTGGATTGGCACAAATGATAGCAGGCTTTCAAGAACAAAAAGTGGGCAATAATTTTGGATACAGCGCTTTTGTATCCTATGGAGCTTTTTGGATAGGGCTTAGTCTTATTAAACTGTTCAACCATTATGGAATCTACTCATCAAGTACCGAAGATGTAGGTTTCTACCTATTTGGATGGACGATCTACACAGCCATCATGTTTATTGCCTCACTTAGAGTGCACAAAGCAATGTCTATTACATTTGGAACACTGCTAATTGGCTTTATTTTACTGGTGCTTGAGCATTTCTATTTCCCTCAGCTCAAAGCCATTGCAGCAATCGATCTTATTATCTGTGCTTTTGCAGCGTGGTATATGATGGCAGGTATCATAATCAACGATTTGGCAGGAAAAACAGTTTTGCCAATGGGTGAAAAGTTCGTAAAATAAATGTAGAAACAAAACCATATAAACACAAAAGCCTCTGAAGATAGTATTTTCAGAGGCTTTTTTATTCTACATCACTTATGAGACTTTGAATAATATGGAGAAAATTATAAAGATGATGCTATTTACCTTTACATTAGATAGGTGACTATAGGTGAAATGAATTGAACATTGCAGATAATTTATAGCTCTTCAATTTTTTTTAATGCTTGTGAATGTGTAAATTTGTTACAGCTTATCAATTAATAACTATTGACCCGAATCTGTGTTTTTATAAATCACAAATATCAACATGAGTTATTATCTAAGCGTGCTTCTTCTCTATAGCTACGTGAAGCATAGCGAAACCAAGAAAAAGAGAAGAGTTTCAGATACGTGGTGATACAAAACTGGTTGTATCTTATATATCAACTATCATATACTTTAAAACTCATCGAAGATGACAAAAAGAAAATTGATTTCAGCCACATTCCTTCGCGACCTTTCCAATTTGCCTACAGCCTATTTTGCTTTAGTTATGGCAACTGGCATAGTCTCTATTGCTTCATACAACCTCAACTTTATCTATATAGCAAAAACGCTTTTCTATTTTAATATAGCGGCATATCTCTTTATGAACTTCCTCTATATTTTAAGGGTAGTTCTTTATCCCAAAAACTTCATGGACGATATTAAAGACCTTGCTAAAAGTCCAGGTTTTCTAACCTATGTGGCAGGCACATGTGTTCTTGGCACACAGTTTGTTGTGATTGCTAGCAACTTTGCAATTGCATCTATCCTCTTTTATATAGGTAGTATTGCATGGTTGATACTTATCTATACAGTGTTTACGGTTTTTACAGTAAAAAAAAACAAACCTCCCATCAACAAAGCTATTAGTGGAGTATGGTTGCTAATTATTGTATCCACTCAGTCGGTATCCATTCTTGCAAGTCAATTGACGGGGCATATCCCCTTTGCCAACGATCTTGTATCGTTCTTTGCATTGGCTATGTTTCTTTGTGGTTGCATGTTTTACATTATCATTATTACACTCATTGTTTACAGAATGTCTTTCTTTGAAATGCGTGCCGAAGAGTTTGCTCCTGCCTACTGGATAAATATGGGTGCAGTAGCCATTTCTACTTTGGCTGGCTCTTCGATAATTATGAACGCTCATCAATGGTCGTTTATAGGTGAAATAACCCCTTTTCTTAAAGGTTTTACACTGTTTTTCTGGGCTATAGGCACGTGGTGGATTCCACTCATCGTTATATTGGGTATATGGCGTCATGTTTTTAAACAACTCCCTCTTAAATATCATCCTCAGTATTGGGGTATGATATTCCCCATGGGAATGTACACAGTTTGCACAATAAAATTATCGCAAGCGCTTGAACTATCTTTTTTGATGATGATTCCTACCTTTTTCATTTACATTGCACTGGTGGCTTGGGCTGTAGCTGCATTTGGTATGTTTTACTCTATTGGTAAAGATTACCTATTTGTTAAGAACTCCTTATAAAAACCCATCTCTTCGATTTACTAAAGTTTATCTTAAGCCTGATAACCTCATTAATTAGACAAATAGATATAATGAAAAGCACTGAATAGTGATAAACTACAAAGTCAAATTGACAGCCTTCTTAATTAAAAATGAACGATTTATCTTAAAAACAGTCCGTTGTAATTCATTACAATGTTAAATCTATCACTATCACTATTATTTTTCAAAATTTGCTTGTTTAATATTTATTCATATTGTATATTTATTGAATATTTGCATATTCTACCATATAAACAAACAAGAAAAATCAGGCGTTTATTCAAATCACCTTGTTTTTCAACTTAATACGCTTTTATTATGAGCCTACTCAACAAACTCATCTACTTCAGCAAAAAAGCAACAGTAAGTCCAGACAAACACGTTGTTACTACCGATGGCCCAAGAGATTGGGAACGCTTTTACCGCAATCGATGGCAATTTGATAAAGTGGTGCGCTCCACTCATGGTGTAAATTGCACCGGATCGTGCTCGTGGCAAATATTTGTAAAGAATGGTTTAGTTACTTGGGAGTTGCAGAGTACAGATTATCCTGAAACACGTCCTGATTTGCCCAACCATGAACCACGCGGCTGCCCTCGTGGGGCAAGCTACTCGTGGTATTTATACAGTGCCAATAGAGTAAAGTATCCAATGATTCGAGGAGCATTGGCTAAAGCATATAGGGAAGCTAAAAAAACTCACCCTGACCCGGTTGTTGCCTGGGAAAGCATTATGGATGACCCAGTTGCGCGCAATAAATATGTAACGCAGCGTGGCTTGGGTGGTCTCATCCGTTTAGATTGGGAAGAGGCGCAAGAAATAATAGCTGCCGCCAATATCTATACTACCAAGAAATACGGACCCGATCGCTTAGTTGGTTTCACACCTATACCTGCTATGTCGATGGTTAGCTACTCTTCTGGAACTCGCTATCTAAGCCTTATGGGTGGAACAATACTCAGCTTTTATGATTTCTATTGTGATTTGCCACCCTCGTCACCACAAACTTGGGGAGAGCAAACCGATGTGCCTGAAAGTGCTGATTGGTACAACTCTTCGTTTCTAATGTTGTGGGGGTCAAACGTTCCCGTGACGCGAACTCCCGATGCACCTTTTTATACCCAAGTGCGCTACAAAGGAACAAAAACAATCAACATATCTCCCGATTTTAACGAGGCTGCCAAGTTTGCTGACCTCTGGATAAAACCAAAACAAGGCACAGATGCTGCTCTTGGTATGGCTATGGGGCATGTAATACTGAAAGAGTTTTATCTGGATAAAAAAACGCCTTATTTTGAGGAATATGTGAAGCAATACTCCGACCTGCCTTTCTTGGTGAAAGTAGAGAAGAAAAATGAACGATATGTGGCTGGACGAGTTGTAAGAGCCAGCGATTTGGATGAAAAGTATGCAACAGAAGAAAATGCAGATTGGAAACCTCTTCTTTACGATGAAAAGAGCAAAGAGTTGGTAATTCCCAATGGAACTATTGGTTCGCGCTGGGATAAAAGTAAGAAATGGAACTTAGAGATGGTGAACGTCTTAACAGGCGAAGAGATTTCACCACAACTCTCTTTTGCAAATGAGTTTGATGAGATAAAAGAGGTGTCTTTTCCCTATTTTGGTGGAGACGATTACAAAAACGAATACTTCAATGCTACCAAGCACGATGAAATAGTTGATAGGAAAATACCAGTGCGTAAATCCCCGGATGGAAAATTTATGTATTGCACAGTGTATGACCTAACTATTGCCAATTATGGTCTTTCGTTAGGGTTACCTGGTGAGGCTCCTTCTCCCGATTATTCTGAGGATGTTCTTTATACACCCGCTTGGCAAGAGAGAATAACAGGCGTGCCTGCATCACATATAATATCCACTGCACGTCAGTTTGCTGAGACTGCAGAGAAAACAGAAGGTAAGTCGATGATTATTATTGGTTGCGGTGTCAATCAATGGTATCATACAGATATGATATACCGCAGTGCAATAAATATGTTAATATTCTGTGGATGTATTGGTAAATCAGGTGGAGGATGGTCGCACTATGTAGGACAAGAAAAGCTTCGACCACAAACGGGTTGGACACCCCTAGCATTTGGTTTAGACTGGCATCGTCCTCCTCGACACATGAATGCAACTTCGTATTTCTATATGCACACCAATCAGTGGCGTTACGAGAAAGTTGGTCTATCAGAATTAATCTCTCCTTTGGCAGACAAAGAGAAGTGGAACATGATGTCGGTGATAGATTGCAACGTAAAATCAGAGCGAATGGGTTGGTTGCCATCAAGTCCACAACTAAGCGACAACCCTATTAAACTGGGACAACATGCAGCGAAACAAGATAAAGATGTGAAAAACTTTATCACTGAGAAATTAAAGAGCAACGAACTATCCATTGCCTCTGAAGACCCAGATGATCCAAAAAACTTCCCTAGAAACATGTTTATCTGGCGGTCTAATCTTTTGGCTTCGAGTGCCAAAGGAATGGAGTATTTTATGAAGCACTTGCTTGGTGCACAAAACAGTGTAATGGGTGCAGACTTAAAAGCCAACGGTAAGCAACTTCCACAAGAGGTGAAATGGCACGACAAAGCACCAGAAGGAAAATTAGACTTATTGGTGACGCTAGATTTTAGAATGTCCACATCAGCGCTTCATTCCGATATAGTTTTACCTGCAGCCACATGGTACGAAAAAAATGATTTAAGTACTACTGACCTGCATCCATTTATACACCCCTTCTCCGATGCTGTAGATCCAGTTTGGGAAGCACGCACCGATTGGAATATATTTAAAGGAATAGCTAAAAAAGTTTCGGAACTTTCTCCAGGTCATCTTGGAGTAGAAAAAGATATTGTGCTGCAGCCCATGCAACACGACTCGCCCATGGAATTATCAGAAACTGCTTTTGCCAAAGATTGGAAGGTGGATGATTTAGAACTGAAACCAGGCAAAAACATGTCGGATATTATTGAAGTAGTTCGTGATTACCCCAATACATATCAGCGATTTACATCGCTAGGTCCTCTTATGGAAGAGTTGGGCAATGGCGGAAAAGGCATTAGTTGGGATACCAAAGAAGAGGTAGCCCTGTTGAAGAAGCTCAATTTATCATCTACCATTGGGCACAAAGCCAATGAGAGAGCTTTGATAGAAACCGATGTACATGCTGCCGAAATGATTCTAACATTAGCACCCGAAACCAATGGACATGTAGCTGTTAAAGCATGGGAGGCATTAGAAAAAATAACAGGACGCAAGCATCGCCATTTGGCGGCTAAACGTGAAGACGAACAGATTAGATTTAAAGACTTGATTCAACAGCCTCGAAAAGTTATTACCTCTCCCACTTGGAGTGGTATAGAGTCGCATGATGTCTCTTATAATGCTGGCTATACAAATGTGCATGAACTAATTCCGTGGAGAACACTTACTGGTAGACAATCTATCTACCAAGACCATCCATGGATGATTGACTTTGGTGAAAATTTGGTGTGCTACAAACCGCCTATTGATACGAAGTCGCTGAAAGGAATGATTGATAAACTTGAGGGGAAAGAAAAGTATATGATTCTAAATATGATGACGCCTCACAATAAATGGACGATACACTCTACTTGGTCAGACAATTTATTGATGCTTACTTTGGGTCGTGGAGGTCCCGTAGCTTGGTTAAGCGAGGATGATGCCAAGAAAATGGACTTGATAGACAACGATTGGGTGGAAGTCTACAATCAAAATGGTGCTACAGTAGTTCGTTTGGTAGTGTCGCAGCGGATTCCCAATGGTGCACTTATTATGTACCACAACCAAGAGCGAACTGTGAATATGCCCGTAAGCCAAATTACAGGAAATCGTGGAGGTGTTCACAACTCGGTTTCACGACTCTGTTTGAAGCCCACTCATATGATAGGCGGATATGCACAATTGAGCTATGGTCTCAATTATTATGGCACTATCGGTGCCAACCGCGATGAATTTGTTATTATCCGTAAACTCAACAAGGTTGAGTGGATGGATGAACCAATTGAAGAAAACTAAAAAAACTCAACCGCTATGAATATACGCGCACAAATAGCAATGGTAATGAACTTAGACAAGTGTATTGGCTGTCACACATGCTCAGTCACTTGTAAAAACGTATGGACATCGCGCAAAGGTGTTGAGTACGTGTGGTTTAACAATGTAGAAACCAAGCCTGGTATTGGCTATCCCGATGAGTGGGAAAATCAAGAACGCTGGAAAGGTGGCTGGAAAGTTGATAAAGATAGACTAACCCCATTGATGGGAGGTAAGTTGGGTGTTATGAAAAACCTTTTTGCTAGCCCTACAATGCCCACTATCGATGATTATTATGAGCCTTTTACTTTCAATTACTCTATCTTGCACAAAGGCTCTAAATTTAAAACACCACCCACAGCTCGTCCTCACTCTATTTTGACAGGTAAGGTGATGGAGAAGATTGAGAAAACTCCTAACTGGGAAGATGATTTGGGTGGAGAATTTAAAAACAGAAGCAAAGAGACCAACTTTAAGGATGTTCCTAAAGATATATATGGCGAGTTTGAAAATTCGTTTATTATGTATCTACCGCGCATTTGCGAGCACTGTCTCAACCCCACATGTGTGGCTGTTTGTCCATCGGGAGCTATTTACAAACGCGAAGAAGACGGCATTGTGCTCATAGATCAAGACAAGTGTCGCGGTTGGCGTCAGTGTGTAAGTGGATGTCCTTACAAAAAGATATATTTCAACTGGGAAACCAAGAAATCAGAGAAATGCACTTTCTGCTATCCACGCATTGAAGTGGGAGAATCTACTATTTGCAGCGAATCGTGTGTAGGAAGGATAAGGTACATTGGAATGATTTTGTACGATGCAGACAAGATTAAAAAAGTAGCAGCAACTGCCAATGAAAAAGATCTATACGAAGAGCATCTGAGTATGTTTTTAGACCCAAATGACCCTGAAGTAATTGCGGAGGCACGAAAACAGGGCATTCCACAAAACGTTTTGGAAGCTGCTGCTGCATCGCCTATTTACAAAATGGCTATCGATTGGAAGGTTGCATTTCCGTTGCATCCAGAGTATAGAACATTGCCCATGGTGTGGTATGTACCACCATTATCCCCCATTCAATCGGCTGTTGAAAGCGGAACAATTGGCATGAACGGAATTTTGCCAGATGTGGACGATATGCGTATTTCGCATAAGTATTTGGCTAATATGTTCACAGCAGGTGATGAGAAACCCGTTAAAGATGCACTTAAACGTATGTTGGCAATGCGTGCTTATATGCGCAGCAAAACAGTGGACAAGGTAATCAACACCGAAGTTTTGGAAGGCACTGGACTTACTCCTGAACAAACAGAGAAGATGTATCACCTTATGGCAATAGCCAACTACGAAGATAGATTTGTGATACCTACCAGCCATAGAGAGGAGGCTAAGAATGTGTATCAACATCAATCTAGCGGTGGTTATCCAGATGGTGATAGCAACGACACTGAGAAATTTAAAAATCTATTTGGAGGTATCTAATTATGATAAAGACTTACAAAATACTATCTCTTTTACTCTCTTATCCAAATGATGAATTGCAAAACTTTCTACTTGAAGTAGAAAGAGAGTTGAGAGAAGAAGCTTTGCTACAAAAGGACAGAATAGATGAAATAGGTGAATTTTGTAAAAGATTCAATCATATCGATCTTACCGATTGGCAAGGAGAGTATGTGCAACTATTTGATTATTCAAGAAGTGTTTCGCTACATATTTTTGAACATATTAAGGGTGATTCAAGAGACAGAGGACAAGCAATGGTAAATCTTATAGAGTTCTACAAAGAGAAAGGAATGCACCTCACTGCTAGAGAATTGCCAGATTATATTCCTGCATTTTTGGAGTTTTTATCTACTCTTTCAATTGCAAAAGCTGCCGAACTTTTAGGAGAGACGGTAAATATTATGGATAAAATTAATGTAGCACTCAGCGACGGCAACAATCCATATAGTTCTATCTTCAAAGCTATTATTTCATTATCGGCAAAACAACCTGATAAAGCCATAACTCAAGCGATGATTAAAAATGAAAAGCCTTTGGATTTGGATGCTGAATATGAAGAGGAACCTGTAACTTTTGGTGGTGCAGCACCTTCGTGCTCTTCACAAGGAACTTCTGCATGTAAGTCAACCAATAGACTAATTTGATATACTTCAAACATAAAAATCAACAGACATGGACAATTATATCAACAATCTTCTGTTTACCTATCTGCCACACATAGCCATAGCCATATTTTTGTTTGGTGTTGTCACTCGGCTATTTATTGGCAACAAAACAGTGCAAGCTGAATCTACACAGTTTCTTGCCGATAAGAAAGTAAAGTTGGGAAGCAACCTTTTTCATATTGGTATTATCTTTGTCTTTTTTGGACATCTCACACTATTTATACCCGAATGGCTCTATCACATGGTAATGACCACCGAAACTAAAAGAATAATTGCTTTATCGATGGGCTCTCTGTTTGGAATCATTGCTATTGTGGGTATGCTTATTTTGGTGAGCAGACGATTTAGTTCGCCACGTATAAAAATGAATAGTAGTTTTCAAGACTATTTCATTATCATTCTGTTGTTAGTTGAAGCAATAGTAGGACTAACTGCTGTGGCTGAAACTGCTACAGGTCCTATCGATAAATATGCAGCTCTTAGCGAATGGGCACAGGCAGTTGTTACTTTTCAACCAGATGCTGGTGCTATAATAGCAGGTCACTCTATTCAGTATAAAATTCACATCGTAACGGGACTTTTTATATTTATGATTTTCCCTTACACCAAACTAATGCATATTGTGGTTTATCCATTTGTTTACCTCTTTAGATCGGGGTATCAGTTGGTGAGAAAAAGGAGTTGAATTTTTGAGGAGAATAGTTTAAAAGCACTATAGCTATACAATAGCAAAAGTGAATAATGAAAGTGTTTTATTGAATGCCCACAATCTGTTTATCGAATTCAATCAAACTCCTCTTTATCAAGAGACCTAACAAGGTATTGATGCCAACTATTAACATTGCGCAGACTATTGGCAATTGAGCGTGCAGGATTTAGAATAAACTGACGCGGTGTAGAAAGTCCGCCTACAACCATGGGCAATATACCAAAAGCATGATTTACTGAAATATAAAGCTGTCTGAATCCTGAACGAAAGAAAAGTTGTTGCATAACTGGAGCACGCAACTCTGTGCTTATAGCTGCAAATCCTGTAACTACAACAAGGGCGCGTAAAACCATAATTACTCCTCCAGAAAGTGCTATAAGTCGCCCTTCCAATCCCCCACTCGATGTCTTACTAAAGAACCATGCCAAAACAAGTATTACCAACAACTGCATCCAAAAGAGCCACTTCTTTAGCTGTCGCATAGCAAAACGATACCGCCAAAATATAAAAACAAACCAAGGCAGCGTCAATAGAAGTGCAGCTCCAAGAGAGAGTGTACTTAATATAAAAAGTAGTAGTGGTATAGTTATCACAAGCAGAATTAAATATCGGGTTGAATACTCAATCTCTTTAGAGTGTTGTTGCCACTGATTAGCAGGAGCTTCTGACGAAGAAGCATACTCACCATGTTGCTCCTTTTTAGCCCTTTGCCCCAATCGGTAGCCAATAAAAGCAGCTATTGCACCCAACAGAGCATATACTACAAAGAGGGTTGCCACTGCACGAACAGGCTGAATTGGCATAAAACCTAACATATTGGTAGCATAGATAAACATCTCTTCATAAATAAGAAATATATCCCACCCAAAAAGCAGAAATAGACGTACAACTTTGTGAACGAGTATTCCTACCATTGTTAACATTCCAGCAGTTAAGTATCCAGTGATATTTCTACCTACAAGACGAACAGCAAGTTCCATGATAAAACCCTCCATTGTAATTGCAATCATAGGACCTAAAATAACGGCACTGGGCGATATGGATTTCATGAGGGCAGTTATCAACCCTGCACGCCAAATAATACCATATTTGGGCCATATTTGGAAAAAACCGAACACCAAAATTATAGAAATAAAAGTGAGAATAGTTCCAGAAAAAGGAATGCGTAAATTGTGCAAAAAACTCCCTGCAATAATCTCAATGCCAGCCCACAATCCGGCTAGCACAGATGCTTTAATCCATTTATCGTTTACTATTACTTTTGACTGCTCCATAACTTACGGGCTTCTTCTAAATTGGTTGGGTTGTTTACATTCATAAAAGCATGTTCGCAATAAAGTGGATGCTCTTTTGATATCTCAACATACTTTGTAGCCACCAAGTCTAATAAGTTTTTCATTTTAAATTGATTGACATCTAACTGCTGCTGCAGAATAGGTAAAACATCTCTGTGATATACTGCACACATCATTTGCAACTGCCCATCATAATCTACGGGCAGTGTGATAAAGGCTTTACTTTCGTTAGCTTTAGCTACAATGTACTCTAACAATGCTATAGAAACCAAAGGCATATCACACGACACTACTAGATTGAGCGAAGTGTTTGAAGCTTTCAGCGCAGAATAGATACCTCCTAATGGTCCACATTGAGGATACTCATCCAATATTTGAGGCAATGCAATATTCGGATAACTAGCAGTTCCACAACTTATCAAAATAGAAGGAGTTATCTTTTGTAGTTTATCTATCATTCTGAGAAGCATAGACTCGCCGTGCATCTCTGCCTCAGCTTTATTAAAACCCATGCGCCTGCTTTGTCCACCAGCCAAAACCACCCCTGTTATATTAGCATTACCTAAATTCATCTGTGCAAATTAATAATTATATCTGTACTTTATTGCGAAGTATGATTTATTATTCTCATAGAGATCTCTTTATACGCTCAAAAGCTTTATCGGGTTCGCTAAAATTAGCTGAACTAAAAACATAAGTTGGCTCTATATCCCATTTTGACACCACTTTGTGTAATAATCTATCTTTTACAGAAAACACTAAAGGAATAGATGATTCGACAAGCTGTGTAAAACTATTACTCCAAAGCTCTCCTCTCAATTCATAACCTCCAATTTCATCAACAATAGCAATATCGGGAGGATGTATCAAAAGCTCTCTAATGCAGTTGTTACCCATTTCTATACCTTCAGGAAAAAACTTAAAATGAAGGGGGCGCTTTTCAAAACTTGCTACACGCTGCATTAGTGGAGAGGCTTCATTTGTTCTTAGATCCTTGATTTGATAACAGTCCGACTCAATATCATGCAATGCCACAAAACCTCCTGCCACAAAGCCACTCTTCTGCAGCAGAGAGATTATATCTATAAGAAAAGAGGTCTTTCCACTCTCTTTTCCGCCTGAAACAATAAATATCGATTTCAAAAGACAGTATTATGAGGTTTATAAATTGATTACACGTTTTTATTCTGTTATGAAAACATGATTCGCTATTGTTTTGTAAATTTAATGTTTTAATTTTAGACTCCAAATGATTAACTTTTAAAGTTGATCAAAGTAACAAAACAGATTGTATGCAGACAGCTTTATGAAGAATCTAATTAAACATATATCACAACTAACCAACAAAGAGTTTCAAACCATTCACTCTCTTTCAGGAGGGAGCATATCATCTGCTTATGTTTTAAAATGGAAAGAAGGTGCTTACTTCTTAAAAGTAAACGCCAATAGCGATGCTTTAGATATGTTTGTTGCTGAAAAAGAAAGTTTGGAGGCAATTGAAGAAACTGATACTATTGCTGTTCCAAAAGTGCACTGTGTGCATGTGTATAATGGAAAAGCATTTTTACTGATGGATTATATTGAGAGTAAGCCAGCCAATACTAACGACTACAGAGCATTGGGCACACACACAGCAAAGTTGCATCTCAATTATAAAGACAAATTTGGCTTTACCTCCAACAATTTTATTGGAAGTTTACCACAATCAAACACCCAGTATACTGACTGGATTAGTTTCTATTGGCACCAACGGATTGCTCCACAATTAAAGTTGGCAAAGCAAAGTAAAATGCTGATGTCGAATGAAATTATATCGGACCAGAGGGCAACAAGCGTTTTTGAAGAGTTGTTGGGGAAGAATGTAAAACCATCCATCTTACATGGAGATCTGTGGGCTGGCAACTATCTTATTGCTACTAATGGTACTCCCTATTTAATTGACCCTGCCACATATTGGGGTCATTCGATGGTTGACATTGCTATGAGTAAATTATTTGGAGGGTTTGGCAATGAGTTCTATGCTGCTTATCACAATATTATAGAACACCCTAACAACTACAATGCTCAAATAGACCTTTATCAACTCTATTTCTTATTAGTACATCTCAATCTGTTTGGGAGGAGTTATTATGGAAGTGTATCGTCCATTCTAAAACGGTATTTTTAAAAACGTCGAAAAGAGATGAGTTTTTTATTTTTATGCTGTTAATTCTACCAGCAGATATTATTCCAATAAATCTTGAAACACCAATCTTACAGTTTATATAAGAATTTGAAGTGTATGCTCCCTAAATTAATCCATCAACAAAATCTCTATTTTTTTAAATAGCATTACTTTATTCAAAGGCTTTGTAATAATATCATTGCACCCAGCTTCTAAAGCTTTGTCTCTGTCTCTTTTCATGCTATATGCAGTGAGAGCTAAAATAGGCAATTGTGGCAACCCTTTACGTATCAACCTTGTTGCTTCATAGCCATCCATTACAGGCATTTTCAAATCCATCAAAACTATATCTATAGTTGGATTTTCTAAGGCTACAATAGTTGCTTCATATCCATTTACGGCTTTTATAATTTCACATTTTGTTGGTAAAAGCATGTTCACAATCATCTCCATACCAATAACGTCATCTTCAACAATTAATATTTTCTTACCTGATAATAGTGGAGTTGTAGAATGTGCGACAACTTCTACTTTATCAATCAATTGATCCTCGTGATATTTAATTGGAAAGGTAAATTTAAATTCTGAGCCGACATCAGGCTCAGACTTCAAACTAATTTCACCACCCATAACATTGGCTATTTTTTGTGAAATAGCAAGCCCTATACCAATGCCCTCGTATATACGAGTATGAGAATCATCTACTTGTCTAAAGAACTCAAATATTACACCCTGTTTGTCTTTAAGGATTCCAACACCCGTATCCTTTATTAAAATAGATAGCATATTATCTGACTCTAAAATAAACTCTAATGATATCTTACCTTTGTGGGTAAACTTTATAGCATTATTAATCAGATTAGACACCACTTGCATTACTTTAGACTTATCTGTAATAATTCTCTTTGTAACAATACTGCTGTCTATTTTATACTCTAATTGAATGTTGTTTGCTTTATCTGATTCAGATAAAGTTTCCTGCAATTGCTTATTTAGTTCAAGATAAATCTCTCTTATATAAACACTCTCTTCTCGTAATCGAACTTTAGATTGATCCATCATAGCAAGATCAAAAATATCTTCAATTATGTTCAAAAGGTTTATACCACTTTTATGTATTAATTTTGAAAACTCTTTGATACTTGCATCTTCAGTCATATCAGGAAGCATATCACTAAAGCCAATTATATGATTTAAAGGAGTGCGTAGCTCATGATTCATTGTGGCTAGAAAAGCCGACTTCAAACGATCGCTCTCTTCTGCTCTCAACTTCGCTTCAATAAGCTGCTGTTCATTTTTTTTAGTCTCTGTAATATCTGTAATAAGAGTAAGTCTGTATTTTTTATCTAGAAGATAGATGCTTGCGGCAGACAAAAGAACATAGATAGGTGTACCATCTTTATGATAAATAACAGTTTCAACATCCCTCATAAATCCTTTTTCTGCGAATTTAGATGATAATTGAGCACAAATACCTGGCTCCATTCCAAGTAATTTAGCAGCATTACTACCTATTGCTTCATTGATTGTAAAACCTAGTTTTTCATAAAAGACGCTGTTAATCTCAGTATATTCGTTAGTTGTCAAATCTGTTAATGTTGCTATTATTGGAATATTCTGAAATATCTTCTCGAATTTTTCTTCTGAAAATACTTTTTCTGAGATATCCTTACTTATACTAAATAGTGCTGGCACATCGTTCCACACACCTTTGGTCATACTGGTTTCTACAAGTATTTGCTTTCCTTTTTTGGTGAGAATAGGTAGAGAGTAAGAGCTAGTTTTATTTTCAAACATAGCTTCAAAATTTTGAGCAGCTTTTTCTCGTACATCATAAGGATGTAGCATTAAAACATGTTTGCCTATAATGTCTTTGTTTTGATAGCCAAGTTTTTCTTTTACCATATTGTTTACTTCAACTATCTCCCCTTGCTCGTTTAGAATCATCACATAATCGCTATTCAAATCGAAATAGGCACGTAAGTTTAAGTAACTCTTATTTAACTCCTTTTCTGATAACTGACGATCTAAAGCATAAGAAAACACTGATACTGTTGTAGATAAGAGATCAATATCATCCATTGACCAATCTTCGGTAGAAAGCACATTATCAAAACCTATAAAACCCACAAGCGATTGCTTTATTACAACTGGCAAAACAAATATCGATTTAACGCTCTGATATTCTAGAATTTCTTTTTCGGCACTTGCTTCCAAAGGCATTTTAGAAACATCGCTTATATTGATAATTTCACCTTTTGACAACTTTTTTATCCACCAAGGAAAGTCTGTTAATGGCAAATCTTGCAGAATATCTTTTTGAGGAGATACCCCATCACTACACCATTCATGAGTGTTGCTCATGGTCTGCTTTTCTATATCAAACCTAAAAAGATAAATTCTTGAAGCCTTATTTAATGAGGCAATCTTGGCAAATGATTCAATAATTGTGGCGTCAATGTCGTGTGTATTAATAAAATTAGTTGAGATGTCGCTTAATATTTTCCCATATTCTATTTTCCGTGAAAGATGTAATTCAGTCTTTTTAAAATCACTTATGTCTTGATGCATCCCCGACATGTATAAAGGTTTACCTTTATCAGACCATAAAGTAACTTTGCCAATATGCCTTACCCACACCCACTGTCCGCTTTTATGATGCAGGCGTATTTCGCAGTAATATTGAGGGCTTTTTCCTTCAAAATGAGCCTGCAAACTATCTTCCATCGTTTTAAAATCGTCAGGATGAATCAATTTATGCCAAACATCTATGTTAGAAGATGAAAGTTCTTCTAAGGTATACCCCAACATTCCAGCCCATTTATCATTAAATATAAGTGTCCCTACTTCTATGTCCCACTGCCAAGTGCCTAAATTTAGATTATCTATCGTGTTTTCGATAGCCACATTTGTTTTAATTATATCGGTTACATCAGATATATACATTAATGCTTTATCATCTTCTGTATTCTCCTCTTCATCTGCTGGTTTAAAAACAGTGTTTATACTTATCCAAATTACCTTTTTGTTGCTTGGATGAACTATGCCAACTATCTGATCTTTAACATCCTTACCTGATGTAAGCACTTTTGTTATAAGATCTTTTTCAATCATGCACTCCACGCCCTCCTTATTGACTACTTTAAATGATAGATTGCTCCACTTTTTGCCTATAATTTTGTTTAAGCTAATTTTTAAAATTTGCTCTACATGTCTGTTGGCATCGATGATTAAGCCATCATTATTATGCAATATTATACCAAATGGTATGTTTTCAAAAAGCAGCTTGTTGTTCATCATATTGTTTCTTGTATTTCAAACAAAATAAATTATAGTTGTACTTTTAGTATTTTACGGTATATCAAGCTTGTTGAACAAATATACGATATTCTTTAACACTAACCTGCAATATTACTCAATTTATAAAAATAAACTAATTGGATATCTACGGTTTTAAAACATCTTTTCCCCAACTCACCATCCACCTGTACTTCCACCTCCACCTCCACCTCCAACAGAGCCTCCACCAAATGAGCCGCTTCCCCAATTGCCGCCAGAGCTTTTTGGAGAGGCTGCACTTTGCTGGATGTTGCTGGTGAGCGACTTGCGTAGATTGTTAGAAAAGTTCACAGGTCGCATTGCAGTGCCATAATACCAAACAGGCGCATAAGCATCAACAGATTGCATAGATTGGAGAAGGGTGTTTTCGAATTTGTCGCCCCATACTTTTTCTGTTTTTAATGCAATAGCATAAGGTAGAAGTTTCTCAAACACTTCTGGTGTAACCTTAGGGGGATTAAAGTATTGCATCTGTTTCTCTTCAGCTAGGCTAATATACATCTTCAATCCCTCTATATCTGCTTGCAATTGCAGAAGAGTTTTCCCGGGTCTAACTATTAAATGTAAATAGAGCATATGACTTATTAGCACAAACGGAATTCCAATAAAAACAGCTATAGCAGTTGTTGTTAAGAGATGAGAAGGAGAATAAGAAAAGACCCCTATAGCTCCTACAATTAAAGCCACGCTTAAAGAGATTGAGTTTAGTTTTTTCTGTTTCTTTTTGCGAAAGGCATCAATTACAACCAATATTAATGTTACTATCACATACATGGGAATGCTAAATAACGCAAAAGTAAAGAAAAGCTCCATTGAAACTTTACCCCCATAGTAGAAGAGAAGTACTAGATACATAATCAACACAAGCCATGGAATAATTTTAAATTTATGGTTTCGTCCTTCTGACAATGTGTCTTTGTGTTGTAATAGCAAATCTTTTTGATAACTAAGCATCATTGCCTGCACACTGCTGTTGTACTTGCCACCCAATAGCACCTCGTTGCTTTCTGCAAAGAGTTCATTCAATACTATTGCCTCTTCTGAAGGCAAGCTGCCTTCAGCATCTTTCAATTTCACAAGATTGTAATCTTTTGCTCCAAAAGAGAATACTCCTTTACGTTCGACCTCCTCGATGCGTAAAAACCCTTTTACTGCTAAATTGATGATGGAAGTGGAAATAAAACTAAAATCGAACGTCTCATCATGAATCATGCCAACGCTTGCCGGCGACATGTCGTTGGGAGGAGTAAATTGTGGAATCACAACAGGTTGTGGAAGATCTTTTCCATGTTTGCGCCAAGTGCCAATGTAATAAAAATAGAGCGGAACAATTATTATCAAATTCATGAACCAAAGTCCCATCTTATCAAGCCATGAGAGCAAACGCGACATGGCTGTCTCTTTTACCACTGGTTCATTAACAATGCCTTTCTCAAAACCTACATACACTGTCATCATCTCATTGGGCTGTAGGTTTGAAGCGGAAGCTCTGAAAACACCATTGCTTTCACTCTCAGAAGTGCAATCACTATCATTTGTAGAACCAAAGACACCCGTATAGCATCTGTGGCTTACTATCTGTGCATTATTGGGTAAACGAACTTCACAACTTACCAAATCTACTGGTCTGTCCGATTCGCCATTTACATTCCAACCCAGTTCATCGTATTCATCGAAAAACCCTATTTGCCCAGCGCTCTCATATATTATCTCATAGTCGTAAAATCCGTGATTCAATAACTTGTCTTTATTCCCTACATAAATCACCAAATCGCCACCTTCTCTTTCAGTAAAATAAGACTCTTTTTCACCGTTCTTATACACTTCTAGAATGGTGTAGTAAATTCTTATTCTGTTGCCATCTACATCTTTACGTGTAATGGGGAGTGCTCTTGTTATACCTCGTTTAAAAAGATCGCCACTAGCATAAACTCTAATTTTTTCGCTCACTCTGATAACTCCGGTTGTGTCTAACACAATATCGGAATGATGCGTATATATTCTCTCTTCCTGTGATAAAAGAACTACAGGAAAAACTGTTAGGAGAAGTATAAGAATAAAGCTTCGCATCAGAATTTAATTTGTGGAACAGCTTTTTCAGCTTCACTTTCGAGCTCGAAGAAAGCTGATTTATCAAAACTGAACATATTTGCCACCATATTACTTGGAAAAGTATCTATAGTTATATTCTTTTGTCGCACTGCACCATTGTAGTATCTTCTCGATTTCTCGATATCAGTTTCAATTATGCCCAATTGTTCTTGTAGTTGCATAAAGTTTTGATTTGATTTAAGCTCTGGATATCGCTCCGATATAGCCATCAATCGCATCAAAGCACCACTCAATTGATTCTCTGCAACCTCCTGCGTTTTCACATCTTGTGCCTGAATAGCAGATGTGCGAGCACGGGTAACACTTTCAAATGTTTCACGCTCATGCGTTGCATATCCTTTTACCGTCTCCATAAGGTTTGGAATCAAATCGTGACGTTTTTTCAATTGCACATTAATTCCACTCCATGCTTCTTCAACTAACGTTCTAAATCTCACCAACTTGTTGTAAATAACAACTCCATACAACACAACTAAGCCAATTATAGCTAACACAATAATTAATCCCATAAATAAGTTTTTTTGTTGATTTATATTCTATCTGAATAAACAAACATCTCTGTTTATATAAGACGCTCAAGAAGCAACAAAAGTTCAATTAAATTGCTTTTTATTTAGCATTCATCCAAAGTACGCCATTCTTTCATTTACAAGAGTATAGAGGACTCTATCCAGTGTTTGATTCTAATACAAACTTGGTCTTGGGTTATCATTACTTACAATTAAGATGTGATTAACATGCCATGCAGAACTCAGGTTTAATTGTGTTTTTCTGCTAATGCATGATGCAGAAGTGCAATCTATTTTCGTTTTTCACATTGGTGCATGATGCATAAGTGCAATTTACACGGAATATTGCCATAAATGAGGGTACTTTACAAAACCAGCATTTTGCATTTTTAACCATCACCTCCGAATTTGTTATACTATGCCTATTTATTGGAGTAAATTCAAGCCTTTTTAACGAAATGCTAAGAGGGAAAGCTCTAAACAATTACACTTACACTGCTGATTTTAGTGCAAATAGGGTAATGGATGATGCATAAGTCTAATTGTTAGATTCGAAATGGATAAACGGGGATCTCCTATTAAGTAAACTTTACTCCACCTCAAACTCTACTCCCAAAGCATTCCCCACTTCATCCACAACAGTTACTCGATGTTTGCCTATACTAGGCGATAGCTCCATTTGATGCACATCGGAAGTTTTACCAATATAATCATTATCCAAATGCCAATAGACAACAGTTGAAGGGTCTTGATGTGCCAACTCGAATATTGTTTTCCCTTGCGAACCATCCAATTGTTTGGTTAGTTTGATAGTTGCATTGTAGTAGGGATAGATAAATTGCATGGGTTGATCTGAACCACCTGATATACATTCAGGAGAGAATGGTGGCAATGAGCGATAGGCAGGATGTTGCTGTTTGTAATACCAAGCCCACGAAGGGGGCAACACAAACCACGAAACAGGCATGATGCCTCTATTGCCTGCACATTGTTGATAAACCTGATATTGTCCGTCTTGTGAAAGATGGATACGTTTGTGATAAGCACAGCTATTGCCCTGCAAACCTTTGTGAGGAATGAGCAAGATATCTATCGAGCTTTCTGGACAGTAAGAACCTTGCAACAGTCCACTTTCGCTACATATAGCCGCTTCGGTTAATTCATTGTAGGGCGTTTCAAACCAAGGGGTTTGTGGAAGCAGTTCAAACAAATCGAACATTACCCGTGCAGAAGTACGTGCACCTGTCAATCCTGGACGACCTTCGCCACTGGCATTACCTGTCCACACTGCCACTAAATAACGGGGAGTAACGCCCACTGCCCATGCATCACGAAAACCATAGCTTGTGCCTGTTTTCCAAGCCACCTTGCTCATCGAAGAGATAGATTGCCAGTCAATCTCTTCAGGGCGATTCAGGTTGGTGAGGGCTTCTAATGTGATCCATGCAGCACCTGCATTAAAGATGGGTGATGATGTGGTGGATTGGCTGTTTTTCTCATTTCCGGATGGATAGATGTAAGTAAAGTCTTCCATTTCAGGATAAGACTGAGTGCTGTTGTAACTATTTACTGTGCGTGTCATAGTACCATAAGCATTGGCTACTTCCCATAAGCTTGCTTCAGCACCACCCAATATGAGAGATAGTCCATAATGCTCTGCAGATTTCTTGAGAGACGACAACCCTATCTGTTGCAAAAACTGATGAAGCTTAGGCACCCCATACCTCCTCAATGAAACAACTGAGGGTACATTGAGCGAACGAGCCAATGCCTCATCGGCATGAGCAGCACCATCATACTGCAAACTAAAGTTTTTAGGAGAGAAGCCACCAATGTTAATGGGAACATCGGGTAGCAACTCTTTTGGCAACATCATTCCCTCTTGCAACATGGCGCAATATAAGAAGGGTTTCAAAATGCTACCTGTGCTTCGTAATGATTGAATAATATCGACTTGACTGCCCTCGCTGTTCTTATTGAAACCCACATTTCCACTATACGCCAATATTTGGTTGGTTTCTAAATCTACTACCAATGCAGCCATATTGTGAATGCCATTTTGAGAAAACTCCCCATTCCATCGCTTCAAAACCTCTTCTGTTTGCATTTGCAACGAACGCTGAATGGTAGTTTGTACATGCTCGCCAGGCTTTTCTTTATAAATCTGAGTCACCAAATGAGGTGCAAATTGTGGCAATGCATGGGGATGATTGGGCAAAGGTTCTGAAAGTGCCAATTGATAATCGGTTTCTGTAATAAGCTCCTTATCACGAAGGCGAGTAAGCAATCTGTTGCGTTTTGCAATTAGCGCATCTCTATTTCGTCCAAAGTGCATCAGTGCAGGAGCATTGGGCAAAACAGCCAATGTTGCAGCCTCAGCCCAAGAAAGTGAAGCAGCATCATGACCAAAGTAACGCCACGAAGCGGCATCAATGCCCACCACATTTCCACCCATTGGAGCATGGGAGGCATACAAAGCGAGGATACTATTTTTAGAGCGCGACAATTCAAGACGGGTAGCCCAAATGAGTTCGATAAACTTCTCGTAATAAGTCCGCTTCTCATTGCGCATCAAGCGCACTGTTTGCATGGTAATGGTACTTCCTCCACTCACAACCCTGCCCTCTTTTATGTTCTGAACAAAGGCTCGTCCAATGGATAGTGGATTAACTCCAGGATGGTATCTAAAACTCCTATCTTCGAATTGTATAACACAGGTTGCATACTTGTGAGGAACACTATTTGTGGGTGGGAAGCGCCACTGGCCATCTTCTGATATGCGAGCTCCAAGTAGTTCATCCTCTCTATCCATTACCAACGTACTATAAGGTGTGTCGAAAAGCGTGCTGGGCAAACAGAATAGATACCAAAGAAGTAAGGCAAGAATTGTAATAATTCCTACCTTCTTCTTTGTGCTTAAGAGTTTGAGTTTATTGATATGATTTGTCTTTTTATTTAAAATTGAACTTTAATTATCACTCTCTTCCACTTTCACCCAACTACCCTTCGTTCTTGCTTGTTCACTTGGCTTATACATTGCTTGCAATGAAACAGCTGGCAGATAGTAAGTACCTCTATAAGCAGCTTGCAGTCTTACTCTGAATGTTTTGGTTTGTCCTGCAGCTAAATTGAAATAGGTGAGCACCCTATCGTCACGTATATCACGATAGTTGTACTTTTCTGCTCCATTTTCAGAGTTTGCATCAAGAATGCGCTCGTTATAGATTTCCCAACCAGAGGGGAATATCTGAACCAAAGCTAAATCGGTGAATACCTGTGCAGGACTATTTTTAACTGTAACTACTGCTGTGAACTCCTCTCCTTGCTTTAATGAAGATACTGAGAGAGGTTTTCCAGCTAAATCGACATAGTCAACTGACAGACTAAATGATGCTTCAATGGTAGCAGCAGGTTCAACATCCGTTATTGGTTGTGTACGTCCTGTCAACTGTGCATATATTTTACCTGTGCCTTTGTTGCTAATGCTTATCTCAATCTTCTCATTAGGTGGAATAGTTATTTGATGCAACGGTTGTGGGGTAGAAACTGCACTCATTCCTTTTGCATTGAGCGTCCAATCTACCTCTATATTTGTTTTACCCATTTTCTCGGCTAGCTGACTCATGGCAATGAGTCCGTAAGCGGCAGTTTGAGTAGAGATATAATCGGATGAAAGCTCTTTGGCTACACTTTGTGCCAATTCGAGTGCTTTGTCAGTCTTGTCCAGCAACAGATACGTTTTCATAATCATAGCCTCATCACGTGCATAACTTCCATAAGTGTCATTATTGAAGTTATATTCATCAACCTTGTCATCAATGTTGAAAACTAGTTCGTTTGCCACATCTTTCCTACCTGTTATAGCATAAGCTGCAGCCAATCGCCATTTCGATTGCAGCGACAGGTCTTTGAGCTCTCGCATCCTATTCATTGCTCCCAATTGAGGCTCACCATTCACAGCCAATGCATACAAACGGTAGGCTTGCTGCAATTCAGTCATCGAAATGCTGTAATAGTTACGGTAAGAGACAGTGCGGCTCCAATTATTAGCTTGCTTGGTTTGAAACTGCACCCAACGCGACAACATATTGTCTGAAACATCATATCCTTTGCTTTTGGCTTCTGAAAGGAAATGACCTGCATAAGTAGATACCCATTCCGACGCATAATTATTGCCTGCCCAATAGATAAATCCTCCATCGGAGAGTTGACGAGTAGCCAATGTTTTTATTACCTCATCTACCTTTTCATTCATTCGTTTCTTCTGCTCTTCATCCACCTGCGTTAACTCATCAACATACAGCAATGGGAATGCTTGCGAAACTATTTGTTCCGTACATCCATGTGGATATGAAAGCAAGAAATCGATGTTTTTGTTGAAGTTGATATTGGGTAGTCGAGATAGTTCTAGTTTAGCCCAATCACTCGCTCCCATCTCATCAATAGCAATAGAGAGCTGAGCAGAACTATTAGCGTCTATCATCTGTGCATCGCTTAAAACAATAGGAGGATTGGGATTGCGAATACCTATATCTATTGTCTCGGTTGCAGTTTGTCCACCACCTGTTGCTTTTATGCGCACTTGCTCAGCACCTGTTTTTGTGCCAGCTTTCAGTTTAAAGTAAACAATTTGATCGCCTATTTTGTCAAATCGAATCGTTTGTGATGTTCCATCTTGAGGTTTTAGTAACCCATCTGTTTCGATAGATACTTGCACATTACGTACAGAGTTGTCCATTGCAAACACGTTCACGGGCAACCACACCTCTTCATTGGGACCCATTACGCGTGGCAGGGTCGAGAGTGTCATCAATGGATTGTTTACAGCCACTGTCTTCTCTGCGCTTCCATAGGCACCTCCTCCACCTGCAACAACCATTATACGTACCGAACCAACATAAGGAGGTAGTTTTACTTTATGCGTTTTAGTTTCTCCACCCTTCACAGTAAAAGGTCCGATGAACCTCACAATAGGTTTAAAACGATTTACTTTGTCGCTTGATGCTTTAAGAGCCTCATCGCCACCAATACTTAGTAGTGTGCCAAACATTCCTGTGTTTGCACTCAATACACGGTCGTACAAATCCCATGTACGTACACCCAAAGCCTCTTTGGCATAGAAATGATTCCACGCATTGGGAGTTTTAAATCCTGTCAAATCTAACAATCCCTCATCAACAATAGCCAATGTATAGGTCATTGGTTTCTTTGCTTTCTCTGATATTGAAATTGTAAATTCTTTTTCAGGTTGCAGTTCGTCAGGCATCGATATCACAGGCGTGAGACGACTATCCTTGTCCTCAACATCAATATTCTGCACTCCATACATGCGTATAGGTAAATCATTAGCAGTTTGAGCATGTGGTTGCAATAGGGTTGCAAAGATATAGACATTGGGATTCATCTCATCTGATATAGTAAAGCTATACTTAGTATCTTCTTTATCGGATGTCTTCACCCACTCGCGGTGTATAACTTTGGTACCATTCTCAATGCTCACCAACACCCTACCCTCTGAGCTTCGAGGAATAGTAACAATGGCTTTATCGCCTACTTGATACACAGATTTATCTGTTGTGAAAGCCAGCATGGTCAATCCACTTGGGTCTCTTCTATCGGCTCGCCCTCTTGAAGCTGGCCAATCAACATAGAACATAGTACCTGTAGTGTGTCCGCTATCTGTGTCTTTCACTAAAATGAGGTAGCGTCCCCAATCGGGGTAGTCTACTTGGAAGTTTACTTTGCCCTCTCCATTTGTGGTAGACAAAGTGCCTTGTGAAACTGGACTAACAGCTGTATTGTTAATATAAGAACCTAAATCTTCTTCAGAACTATTCCACCACCAACTCCAGTTGAGTTTATAAACCTTGTAAGACAAATTGCTACGTGACACTTTCTTCCCATTAGGAGTCAGCGATACAACATCGAAAGTTATTGGTTTATCTGTTTCAAGAAACTGTCCTTGAGGAGCTTTAGGAGCTTTTACTCCTGCATATACTTTGTAGGGTGAGTAGTAGATTGTTTGCGCATAAAAACTCATATCGCCACCCGTTTCATAAACACGCGATAGAATATTACCACGCAACATACCTGGTGCATTTTCTGCCATGGGCACTTTAGAGTTAATCCCCGCTACGCCTGAAGCATTAAGATTGCCTTCAAACAATGTATGTCTGTTTACACTGAATTGAGAAAGGGGATTATTAAACTCGTACGTTTCATAGTTTTTAAAAGGATGGTCGGTCTTGGAGAGTGACAGATTCACATCAGATTTCATATTTGAAGCTGGTGCACCATGCAGCCACTGTGCATTGAGTGTGCCAGAGAAAACACCTTGACTAGCATCAAATATAGAGTCAGTTTCTAAACGAACTTTCAACCTATTGGGCTTAATAGTCTCTACGCGTAAAGGCTGATAAAAGGAGGTTCCTCCCACATTGATGTACGACTGCCACACACCTGTTTGAGCCGACGGGTCGGTTACTACAGTGAATGTATAAAATCCATTCTCACCTTCTGTTTTCACTTGACGTTGAAAAAACTGACGTTTTGGCGTATATACCTCCAAAACTACGGGGTGATTTTTAGGCAGCTTTTGTTCTTTATCTTCTAAGATAAAAGAAACATGAATAGTATCGCCTGGTCGCCACACTCCACGATCTCCATAGATATAACCCTTTATGCCTTTTTGAATCTCTTTACCACTTACATCAAAGTTACTCAACGAGAGAGACAACTCCTCTTTTAGCTCTAAGTAGCCCTTTTCATCACCTTTCTCTGCAGTTACCACAAAAGGTCTTCCTTTTTTATAATCAATATCCACAAACCCATTTTTATCGGTTGATGCACTGCCCATCTCTTGCATCTGATAATTGTAGAGTGTTACTTTTGCTCCCGACAAGGGATCGGTTGTAAGTATATCGTTCACCACAACTGTTAGTGAGTTATCGTTTCCTGCTTTAGCAATCATACCAATATTGGAGGCTAGCACAAATGATTCAACCGTTCTATTCCTATCCATATAATAAGAAGCTTTGCATGGATCATCTTTTTCATTCCAGTTATACTCGCTCCAATCTATAGATTCGTAATAGTAAGGTTGAGTTTCGTCCCACACACTCTCATCCTCCTCTGTAATAAGATCATTCGAAAAACTACGCATACTGTTTCCTTGTGGAATAGCAGGAGTAACACCTCCACATCTATAGAGTGAGTATTCTTGTTGCATACCTAACTGAACCATATAAATAGCACCTGGATCTTGCTCTATTAGAGGTGCTAAATCGAGTGCGAACTGATTCCATCGTGTTAAATCTTTTGTTTTGTCGGAATCTAGTCGAATGCGGACCTTCTTTATCAAGCGTCCAAAACGACGGATCTCTCCAGATGAATTATCAGATAAAGAACCCGACTGCAAGTAATAGAGTATATTGTCTTCGTATATTTTTATTATTTTTAAATCCACAGCCCACAGATTTACTGCACTAAAGGGAAGTGTAAGTTGTTCTGAATTGGGAAGTATATTACCGCTCTTCTCTACTTTTATTTGAGGTTTTTCGTCATCCACTTTCAATTGATAGGTGTAATCTTTAGTCAGCCCGAGTCCAATATTGTTTTTAATCCCCTCGTTCAATTGTAGGTTAAGCTCATCCTTGGGAAAAGTTTCAGGATAGATATAAAGTACATTTTTATCAATTCTGTATGTAAAGTTGTTAACCCCTGAAGCTACAATAAGTCCTTTCATATCTTGATCTAGTGCCAAAGGACTACTAAAAGCTACACGCACATTTTGGCTACCATCATCGAAGATCCTAACATCTACAACTTTCAACTCCGTCTCGGGGATAGCTGTAAGCTCTATTGCTTGCTTATCAGATTTCTTCACATCAATTGGTTTGCCATCAATATGTAACGTGTAAGATTTCGTTTCAGATGTTCGTTCTATACTATCCAAAACAATGCGATAAGAAGTTTCGCTCAATGGCATCACATTTATTGCTGCCTCTTTGTTTGCACCTTTAAGCGAAAACATCTTTTGTATATCTTCAATTGGTGCAGCGTTTACCAGTTTCAAAGTTCCCTCTGCACGATTCCAGTTTAAATCATTGGTGTTTATAGGCATATAAGGCAGTAAATCGAAACTATAGTTCTGCTCACTCACTTTGAAGTGAAAGTTGAAAGTACGAAACTTGCCTTCCACCTTTAAGAGTTTGTCTAACTGCAACTTTGCTCCATACTCCTTACCCATTTTAAGCTCCTTATCATTGGGTATAAAACGAATAGTTCGTGAGTTTATCCAAACAGTTTTTCCCTTTATATTGGGAGAGAAAGAGAACAATTTATCTTTCACCTCTGCATTCAATTCTACAGCTGGCATCTCTTGTGCCAACTCAACCTGAATATAAGATTGAGGGGAAATTGTGCCATAAGTAAAACCCAATATATACTGAGCAAACTCTGGGTCTATCTGTTTTGCCTTTTCTGTTTTGCACGTAGCAAAAGAAACTCCTATTAAGAGTATTAACATAAGGTATGAAGCACTTGAAAGTATGTTTCGCATAATCAAATTAGTATTAAAGTAATGAGAGAAGATGTATTACTATTTATAAACAACCTGTATCTTAATTTGTTGCTAATAGTTAGTAAAAATGTGAAGGTGAATTTAAAAATCTATATAAGGAGTAATTCTCTCAATGTCTTCGGTTGTAAACTCATCTAACATTGCTAGCTGATTTGTTGATGTGATGGAGCCAGTGCGCCTGCGCAGGTTAACGATAGCCTTGGTTTGCTCATAATTGATATAGGGATGGGCAAGTATCTCTCTGAATTCTAATCGATTGATGTTTAACTTTACAAAATCACTCATATCAACATTGTCTTCATGAATGAAAGGAGCAATAGCATCAAAAAGCTCATCAGTAACTCCATACACCTCTTTTAACTGATTGATTGAAACATATCCACCCAATAGACTTCTATATTTAACAATTCGACGTGAAAAAGAACTACCAATACCTGGCACCTTCTTCCACTCTGTTGTATCTGTTTCGTTCAAACTGATAGAGCCTAGCTCTGTAAATTTCTCTTGCCTTATATATCTTGGTTTCTGCGTGTTATCTGTAGATTGATTGGAAGGAGTGGGTGAGTTTGAACTACTAGCTCTTTCGCCGGAACTGTTTTTATTAGGCAGTATGCTAGGATTATTATCATAGCTTATCGACTTAATCTCTTTATCTACAAGACTCTCTTGCAAACGCTCGAAAGCAGCAATAAGAGAGTCATTTTGAGGAATAGAGATAGGCTGTCTACTTCTCCTTGATAAAACAACATTTAATCCAAAGGAGAGCACAATAATCACTACCAGTATTAAGACAGCGATTTTTTCAGCAGGAGAAAAATAAAGATAGTCTTTCCAACGCATACCTATAAAGTTAACATAGACGATAAAGATATAAATAATTCTTTTATCCAACCAAATAAAAGAGTAACTTTGGCATCATATTTCACTATTTATGAGCTATTGCAGCTCGTAGCTATCATCTACTAAGCGTATGGTTTTAAATTATATATGGATTGGCTTCTTTCTCATAGCATTTGTGGTAGCACTCATCAAGCTCGTTTTTTTTGGTGATGTGGGTATCTTTACAGATATAATGAACTCTACATTTGAAACTGCAAAGCTTGGATTTGAAATATCTTTGGGTCTTACAGGAGTTCTTTCGCTTTGGCTAGGTGTTATGAAAATTGGTGAACGGGGAGGGATGATTAATCTTTTTTCTCGTGCTGCTGCACCACTGTTTACCAAACTATTTCCTGATATACCTAAAGGACATCCTGCATCGGCTGCTATATTGATGAATATTTCAGCAAATATGCTGGGTCTCGACAATGCTGCAACCCCATTTGGGTTGAAGGCAATGGATGAGCTGCAAAATATAAATCCCAATAAAAATCAGGCTTCCAATCCCATGATTATGTTTCTGGTGTTGAATGCCTCAGGTCTTACACTCATACCTATTTCGGTGATGGTATATAGGGCACAAATGGGTGCTGCCAATCCTTCTGATATTTTCATCCCAATTATGATGGCTACTTTTGTTGCCACGTTAGTGGGAACATTGGCCGTTTGTATAAAACAACGAATCAATATATTCAACAAAGCTATTCTTGGTTTTTTTGGTGGACTTGCATCAATTATTGCCTTAACTGTGATAGCTTTTCAAAGTTTACCACAAGAACAGGTAAACATTGTGTCGAGTCTTATAGCCAATATCATTCTATTTACTATTATTATCGCCTTTTTAATAAAAGGATTGAGAAGCAAGATAAATGTATTTGACGCTTTTATCGATGGAGCTAAAGAGGGTTTTCAAACTGCTGTAAGAATTATTCCCTATCTCATTGCTCTTTTAGTGGGCATTGGAGTTTTTAGAGCCTCTGGCGCAATGGATTTTCTGATGGATGGAATGAAAGCTTTAGTTGGAGTATTTGGAGGCGACACACAGTGGGTGGATGGAATGCCGACAGCATTAATGAAGCCATTAAGCGGAAGTGGAGCAAGAGGAATGATGATTGACACCATGCGGGAATTTGGTGCAGACTCTTTTGCTGGGAGATTATCTTCTGTTTTGCAAGGTGCAACCGACACCACCTTCTATATCGTAGCTGTTTACTACGGAGCTGTAAACATAAAAAACTCACGCTACACTGTTTCCTACGCGCTTTTGGCAGATTTGGCAGGCGTTGTAGCTGCAATATTTATAAGCTACCTGTTCTTTGGTTAGCTATAGCTTAAAAAGATAGACTTAAACTGTAATACAAAACAATCAAATGGAGATAACTTTTCAATCTGAGGGAGTGGATGATCCCCAAATAGACGAAGCAAAATTAGCTAACTGGATAGAAAGTATAGCAAAACTATACAATAAAGAAATTGGAGAAATCTCCTATCTATTTTGTGATGATGAGAAAATATTGGAAGTGAACCAACAATATTTGAATCATGATTTCTATACAGACATCATAACATTCGACTATTCTGAAGAAAATATGATATCAGGAGATATCATTATCAGTTTACAAACGGTAGAATCGAATTCACAAATGTATAACACTAGTTTTTTAGAAGAGTTGCACCGAGTAATAATTCATGGTATTCTTCATCTATCTGGTCTAAATGATTCGACAGAAGAGGAAGAAAAAGTGATGCGTGATGCTGAAAGCAACGCTTTAAAAATATTATCTTAAGCTATAATCACTCTATCATCCAATACTTTATTTATCTTTAAATAGAATAGTTGATAAAACAAAAGTGCATAATCGACTACCCAATTGGTTTTAATTTACTACAGCAAATACCTCATTAAGGTTGCATCAAGTTTAAAAAGGTTTATCTTAAAGAGTTCATTACTGTCAGTGTCATCCACTTGCAATGGAGTTTGTTTTCATTTTTGTTATTCAGTATTAACAGATATAGCAACCTCTAAAGTTTTCTTTTTTAGTATCTTTGTTACTTTCTAAGCAAATTATGAAATTTAACTACGATATATTAGTAATAGGAGCCGGTCATGCTGGCTGCGAAGCGGCTGTTACTGCAGCCAATTTAGGATCAAAAACTCTTTTGATTACTATGGATATGAACAAGATTGCACAAATGAGTTGCAATCCTGCCGTGGGAGGTATAGCCAAAGGGCAAATAGTAAGAGAGATTGATGCTTTAGGTGGACAGATGGGGATAGTGAGCGACAAGACTACTATCCAATTTAGAATGCTCAACAGATCGAAGGGACCCGCTATGTGGAGTCCTCGCTCGCAAAACGACCGCGAGAAGTTTATCAACGAGTGGCGAAGCATTATTGAAAACACTCCCAATCTTTCGCTTTGGCAAGATGCAATGACAGAGCTTATTGTGAAGAATGGCGAAGCTATTGGTGTAAAAACTCAAATGGGTGTTGAATTCTATGCCAAGTCTGTAATTCTTACCAATGGAACTTTCTTGAACGGATTGATACATGTTGGAGAAATTCAGTTTGGAGGAGGCAGGGTGTCCGAACCTTCTTCATATGGTATAACAGAGCAGTTAAAAGAGTTGGGCTTTACTACCGATAGAATGAAAACAGGTACTCCTGCCAGAGTAGATGGTAGAACTGTAGACTTCTCTTTGATGGAAGAACAGGCTGGAGAAGTTGATTTCCATAAATTCTCTTATCTAGACACAGTAAAAAGAGATTTAAAACAACGCAGCTGTTGGATTACCTTTACTGACGAGCATGTGCACGAAGCTTTGCGCAAAGGTTTGGAGTTTTCTCCACTTTACAATGGTCAAATCAAAAGTATAGGTCCGCGCTACTGTCCAAGTATCGAAACAAAGATGGTTACATTTGCCGAAAAGGAGAGCCATCTAATATTTCTGGAACCAGAGGGCGAAACCACTCACGAATATTACTTGAACGGATTCTCCTCTTCCCTACCCTTGCACACACAAATTGAAGCATTGAAACGCATACCTGCATTTCGCAATGTTCATATATTCCGTCCGGGATACGCTATCGAATATGATTTTTTCGATCCTACTCAATTAGAAGCCACCCTTGAGACCAAATTGGTGAATAACCTCTATTTTGCTGGTCAAATAAACGGTACTACTGGATATGAAGAGGCCGCAGGACAAGGTATGATGGCTGCAATAAATGCACATATCAAATGTCATGGCGGCACACCATTCACACTTCGTCGTGATGAAGCATATATTGGAGTTTTGATTGACGATCTTATTACAAAAGGCGTGGATGAGCCATATAGAATGTTTACCTCAAGAGCAGAATACAGAATCCTGTTGAGGCAAGACAATGCAGACGAAAGGTTGACTGAAAAAGCAGCTAAACTAGGCTTAGCTACACAAAAACGAGTTGATCTTTTAAATGAGAAAACAAGTGAAGTAGACAGGATTATCAAATTCAGTGAGAAGTATTCGTTGAAGCCCGATAAAATAAACAGCTTTCTCGAGTCTGTTGGCACCTCTCCATTAAAACAAGGAGTGAAATTAATAGAGCTACTTAGTCGCCCACAAATATCAATTGAAACTATAATGGAAGCAATACCCGCTTTAAAAGAACAGGTAGAGATGATTCCTAGTAGAAAAGATGAGATAATAGAATCGGCAAACATAAAAGTAAAGTACGAAGGATATATCAAAAGAGAACGACTAATAGCGGATAAAATAACTCGCCTTGAAGATATCAATATAAAAGACAAATTCAACTATAAAGAGATTCAATCACTATCAACAGAAGCTCGTGAAAAGCTAACCACAATAAACCCACAAACAATAGCACAAGCAAGCAGAATACCGGGAGTTTCTCCCAATGACATATCTGTTTTACTTGTACTCCTTGGAAGATAACAACAGAATGTTTCACGTGGAACATTCAAACAAATAGAATAAATAAAAAAATATGAGTACTCAAACTTTGAAGAATGCTATAAGAAACATCTCAAACTTTCCGATAGATGGGATAGAGTTTAAAGACATCACTACCCTATTCCAGTCACCAGAGAGACTACAAGAGTTATCCGACACAATGTACGAAATGTACAAAGATAAAGGGATTACCAAGGTGGTAGGAATAGAATCTAGAGGTTTTTTTATGGGACCAGCTATAGCTATTAGACTAAATGCAGGATTTGCTCCAATAAGAAAACCTGGCAAGCTGCCATTTGATGTTCTTGAAGAGAGCTACACAAAAGAATATGGTGTAGATACTATACAGATACACGCAGATGCTCTTGACAAGGATGATGTTGTTTTACTTCATGATGATCTATTAGCAACAGGAGGCACGATGGTTGCTGCATACAATCTTGTGAAAAAACTAGGTGTAAAAAAAGTGTACTTGAACTTTCTAATTGAATTAGAGGATTTAGGAGCAAGAAAACTCTTCCCAGAAGATGTAGAAGTAGAGTCTATATTAAAATTTGATATTTAGCGAGGAGTAGGGTCTATGAACGAAGATATAAAATCAACTCTCTCAATTATACCTCATCAGCCTGGTTGCTATCAGTTTTATGATGAGGAGGGGAAAGTTATTTATATTGGTAAAGCAAAAAACTTAAAGAAACGGGTGTCGTCGTACTTTAATAAGGAACACGACAGCCCTAAAACTCGGATTCTTGTACGTAAGATTGCAAAAATAAAATACATTGTAGTAAAGACTGAAGAAGACACATTTCTTCTAGAGAACAACCTAATAAAACAATACCAACCTCGCTACAATGTGCTTCTGAAAGATGACAAAACATATCCATCGATAGTTGTAAAGAAGGAGTATTTTCCTCGAGTGATGCAGACGCGAAATATACAACGCGATGGATCGCGTTACTTCGGTCCATATACTTCTGTTATGTCTGTAAAGGCACTCCTTGAAACTATTAGAAAGGTTTACAAGTTAAGAACCTGCACGCTGAACCTTACACCAGAAAATATAAAAGCTGGAAAATTTAAAGTATGTCTCCAATACCATATTGAACGATGCAAAGGTCCATGTGAAGGATTACAATCATTGGAAGATTACAACAAAAATATTGATGAAATTTTAGAAATACTAAAAGGTAATGTTGGAATAATCAGTAAAAAGATATACGAAGAAATGACTCTCAGTGCCGAAAACTTACAATTTGAGGAAGCGCAAGAACTAAAGGAGAAGTATCTGATGATAGAAAACTTTAGGGAACGCTCTACAGTTGTTAGTAATTTTGGATATAATATTGATGTCTTTTTCTGTTCGGATGATAAGCAAGCTGCATATATAAATTACCTCCATGTTGTGAACGGTGCAATAATTCAAGCCTACACTTTTGAGTATAGAAAGAAGATGGATGAGACCAAGGAGGAACTTCTTGCCATGGGAATTGTTGAAATGAGGCAGCGTTACAAAAGTGAATCCAAAGAGATTATTGTTCCTTTTATCCCAGATATTAAATTGACAAATGTTGAATTTACAATTCCTCAAAGGGGTGATAAAAGAAAATTATTAGCGCTCTCGGAACAAAATGTAAAACAGTATAGAGTGGATAAATTAAAAAGAGCAGAAATATTAAATCCTGAACAACGCTCTACCCGACTCTTAAAAACTGTGCAAAAAGATTTACATTTGAAAGAGCTCCCAATACATATTGAGTGCTTTGACAACTCAAACATTCAAGGTACAAATCCGGTTGCAGCATGTGTTGTTTTCAAAAAAGGGAAGCCTGTTAAAAAGGAGTATCGTCATTTTACAATTAAAAGCGTTGTAGGAGCAAATGATTATGCATCTATGCAGGAGGTGATTCAAAGACGCTACTCACGCGCAGTTAACGAAGGCGGAAACCTGCCGCAACTCATTGTGGTTGACGGCGGTAAGGGACAATTAAGCGCTGCTGTAGAAAAACTCAGAAAAATGAATTTGTACGGAAAAATTGCAATTATTGGTATTGCAGAGCGATTAGAAGAGATTTACTTCCCAAATGACTCTATCCCACTATACCTGGATAAAAATTCGGAGACTTTAAAACTTATACAATATTTACGTGACGAAGCTCATCGATTTGGATTAGCCTTCCATCGTAAAAAAAGAAGCAAAGCTCAAGTTGGATCTGAATTAGATAAAATAAAAGGAATTGGTCCGAAATCAAAAAGAGATCTTCTAAATCACTTCAAAAGCATAAAAAGAATTAGAGAGGCAAAAGAGAGTGAAATTGTGGAAGTGTTGGGAAAAAACAGAGGGAAAATAGTTTATAACTGGTTTAACAAAAAAAAGTAAAATGCGAGTTCTTATTCAAAGAGTATCAGAAGCAAGTGTAACGATAGATAAAAATGAATATAGCAGTATATCAAAAGGGCTTCTTATATTAGTAGGTATCGAAAACGATGATGCAGATGAAGATATAGACTATCTATGCAAAAAGATTATTAATTTACGTATATTTGACGATGCAAAGGGAGTGATGAATGAATCAATCTTAAAACAAGAGGGTCAAATGATGGTTATCTCGCAATTTACATTGCATGCAAATACAAAAAAAGGAAACAGACCTTCGTACATTAAAGCTGCAAAACCTGATATAGCAATTCCTATATATGAAAAGTTTTGCAAAAAACTGGAAGTGATGTCAGGAATAGAGGTCAAAACAGGACAGTTTGGTGCAGACATGAAGGTGTCGCTTATAAACGATGGACCTGTTACAATTTGGATAGACTCTAAAGATAAATAAGACAATGACAATAAAAGAGGCGCAAACAACTGTTGATAGTTGGATAAAAAAATATGGAGTGCGCTATTTTAGCGAGCTTACCAATATGGCTGTATTGACAGAAGAAGTAGGCGAATTAGCACGAATAATGGCTCGTACCTATGGTGATCAATCGTTTAAAAATGAGGAGCTATCAAAAAAATTAGGCGATGAAATGGCTGATGTTTTGTGGGTGCTGATATGCCTTGCAAATCAAACAGGAGTTGACCTAGAACAAGCTCTAATAGAGAACATTAAGAAAAAGAATCTGCGTGATAACGAGAGACATCACAACAATCCTAAACTTAGCAAATAAGCAAATTTGCTAAAACAACTTTCACAAATAAATCAAAAATAACATATAAAATTTTTAGACATGGTAGATAAGTATAGACAAGCACTCAACGAAAATACTTTTAACCTTTCTGATGGAGCAGTTACAGAAAAGGTGAAAAAAATAATTACAGAGAAATCTGAAAAGAACAACACAGTAGAGGTATTAAGAAAGATATATAGCTGTATTGATCTTACTACACTAAACACAACAGATACACGCGAAGATATATGGCAATTTACTGATAAAGTAAACAAATTTGAGGGTTCGAACCCATTAATCAACAATGTTGCTGCGATATGCGTGTTTCCAAACCTTGTAAAAACAGTAAAAGAGTCTCTCACGGCAGATGTAAGAATTGCATCGGTGTGTGGTGGGTTTCCTTCATCACAAACTTTTTTAGAGGTGAAAATTGCAGAAACAGCCCTCGCAGTATCAGATGGTGCAGAGGAAATAGATATAGTTCTCAATTTAGGACTCTTCTTAAACGATGATATAAAAGAGCTATGCGAAGAGATAGACGAGATAAAAGAGACTTGTCATGGTGCAAAACTAAAAGTAATTCTAGAAACTGGTGCACTTGAAACATCTGAAAAAATTAATAACGCATCAGTACTATCACTATACTCGGGTGCCGATTTCCTTAAAACATCTACAGGCAAAGTGTATCCTGGAGCAACTCTTGAAGCTGCTTATGTGATGTGCTCGGCTATTAAAAAATACCATAAGAAAACTGGTATAAGAAAAGGAATCAAAATATCAGGAGGTGTATCTACTGTGCAAGATGCTGTGAACTACTATACCATTGTAAAAGAAGTATTGGGTGAAGAGTGGTGCAATTCTAACCTATTTAGAATAGGAACAAGCAGACTAGCCAATATATTGCTAGAAGCAGCTCAAGAATAAGAAATACAAATATAAAAAAGATATAAACAATAATTATTTGAAAATGAAAACTAAATTAATTACGCTACTATGCGCAATTGGCTTACTAGCAGGGAGTGCAGCGAATGCACAAAGCCAGCAAAAGCCCTATTGGCAAGATGTTGAAGTTGTAAAGGTAAACAAAGAATATCCTCGTACATCTTTTATGACATTTGATAATAAAGCTGATGCTCTTACTAAGAGATTTGAAGAGAGCAAATATTATCAATCGTTGAATGGCACATGGAAATTTTTCTTTGTTGAAGGCTACAAAGAGCTTCCAGAAAGCATTACAGACCCTACTGTTTCAACCAAGGACTGGGCAGATATAAAAGTTCCAGGAAACTGGGAGGTGCAAGGATTTGGTACAGCTATATATACCAATCATGGCTATGAGTTTCAACCAAGAAACCCTCAGCCCCCTACCCTTCCAGAAATGAACCCTGTGGGCGTATATCGCAGAGATATGAGTATAACAGCAGATATGCTAAAGCGTGATGTATTTTTACACATTGGTGGTGCTAAAGCAGGTGTATATGTATATATAAACGGTGAGGAAGTTGGTTATAGCGAAGACTCTAAAAACCCTGCAGAATTTAAGATAAACGACTATGTTGAAGCTGGCAACAACACATTGGTTATCAAAATATTCCGCTGGTCGACAGGCTCATACCTTGAGTGTCAAGACTTTTGGAGAATATCTGGTATAGAACGTGATGTATACCTTTGGTCGCAACCAAAAACACATCTCCGCGACTTTGTAGTAAAATCTGATCTAGATGAGACCTATACAGATGGAAACTTTGCATTGAAAACAATGATAAAAAACAGCAATGCTACAAAAAGCGAAGTTGAAGTATCGTACGAACTATTGGACAATACTAAGAAAGTAATTGCAACAGATAAGCAATTAATTGCTTTGGAAGCTGGTGAAGAGAAAGATGCTTTATTCAGTAAAACAATTACCAACCCTTTGAAATGGACTTCAGAATCACCAAACTTGTACAGCCTAGTTATGACTGTGAAGGAGAATGGTGCAGTTACCGAAGTTGTTCCATTTACGGTAGGTTTCCGCTCAATTGAGATAAAGCCTGTTACAGATAAAACTGGACGTGTTGACAACCTGTTTTTAGTAAACGGACAACCAATAATACTTAAAGGTGTGAATGTGCATGAGCACAATCCTAAAACTGGCCACTATATGACAGAAGAGTTGATGATAAGAGACTTCGAATTGATGAAGCTTCACAATATCAACACTGTACGCTTGGCTCACTACACTCAAAGCAGACGTTTTTACGAACTATGCGACATATATGGACTATATGTATACGACGAGGCGAACATAGAGTCGCACGGTATGTATTACAATTTAAGCAAAGGTGGTACATTGGGTAACAATCCAGATTGGATTAATCCACACATGGATCGCATTAAGAACATGTATGAGAGAAACAAAAACCACCCTTCACTCACAATTTGGTCGTTGGGTAACGAAGCCGGTAATGGATATAACTTCTACCAAGCCTACCTTTGGGTAAAACAACAAGACAAGGAGTGGATGAACAGACCAGTTAACTACGAACGCGCTCTATGGGAGTGGAATACAGATATGTATGTTCCTCAATATCCAAGTGCGCCATGGTTGGCCGAGATTGGTAAAAAAGGTTCTGACAGGCCTATAGTTCCTTCAGAATATTCTCATGCAATGGGTAATTCGAATGGTAAACTTGCCCTTCAATGGGAGGAGATCTATAAATATGCAAACCTGCAAGGTGCTTATATTTGGGACTGGGTAGACCAAGGCATTGAAGAGATTGACGAAAACGGACTGATGTATTGGACTTATGGTGGCGATTATGGTGAAAACATGCCTAGCGATGGAAACTTCCTTATTAATGGAGTTGTAAATCCTGATAGAAACCCCCACCCAGCAATGAATGAAGTGAAATATGTTCACCAAGATTTTGCAGTAGAAGAAGTAGATGCAGCAGCAGGTAAATTTAATATTACCAATCGATTCTTTTTTACTACATCAGAAGGATACGATATTCAATATAACGTTACACGCAATGGTGTAAAAATAAAAAGTGGTAAAGTAAATGTACAGCTTGACCCACAAGAGACTAAAGAAGTTACCATAGACATTCCTGCAATAAAAGCAAACAGTAGCGATGAGTACTTTGTAAACTTTGAGTTTATCCAAAAAAGAGCTACACACCTTGTTCCAAGTGGTCATATTGTTGCAATTGAGCAGTTCAAAATAAACAAGCCTCAAGCTGCAAAACCACTGTACACAGCATCGAGAGGAGCAAAACTAAACAGCACAACAACTGACAATGAAATCACGGTGAAATCATCTGCAGTTAATTTTGTATTCGACAAAAAGAGCGGCTTAGTTACCTCTTATAGAGTGAACGGAACAGAGTATTTTGATAAAGGATTCGGTCTTCAACCAAACTTTTGGAGAGGTCCAAATGATAATGACTATGCCAACGGAATGCCAAGTCGTTTGCAAGTATGGAAACAATCGAGCAAAAACTTCAATGTAGTTGAAGCTAAAGCATATGACGAAGGCAACAGCGTTGTAATAGAAGCTAACTATCTGCTTGCAGCAGGAAATCTATATATAGTAAAATATACAATAGACCCAGCAGGTGTATTAAAAGCAGACATTAAATTTACATCAACTGATATGGAAGCTGCAGAAACAGAAGTATCTGAAGCTACAAAACTTGCAACATTCTCTCCTGGAGCAGATGCTGCACGCAAATCATCGTCAGA
>ERZ1032852.34-NODE-34-length-37901-cov-11.005337_pt1 | contig 37901 bp, 33 predicted proteins | sample MGYA00516689_ERZ1032852 | MGnify/ENA primary metagenome ERZ1032852 (study PRJEB33719, sample SAMN04262499) | wastewater metagenome | biome: rural village; feature: composting latrine chamber; material: composting feces with ash | place: El Salvador | collected...
CAGAGGACGCCGCCGAATAACTAACTGATGAACCGCAAGTCCTGCGGCGCGGGGGCTTTGCGGATCCGGGGTCGCTCCGGGCGCCGCCCTAGCAGCGGCCCCAGTAGCGGCCCCGGTAGCGATTCAGTAGCGATTCAGTAACGGCCCAGCAGTAACCCAGCAGTACAACCCAGCAGTACTTAGTATCCGCGGCCGTAGAGGTACTCGCGGCGTGCCCGGTTACGGCGCACCAACCAGACTATGCCGACGATGGTTAGAACAAGCCCAAGGACACCTACCGCAGTGGACCACCCGAGCGCAGAAAGCGCAGACCCCACCAGGCTGTTGATCATGTCTCCCGTAAACAGAACGAGGTTTTCCCCATCTGCTAAGCCGTCGCAGGACACCGAGTAATCCCCGGGGGCAAGTCCGCGTGCAATGCGAATGCCTGCACCGTCCTCATTCACCATGTCGATGATGGTTCCGTCCTGCGCAGTGAGAACGCAAGACTCGCCGTTATCGGAAATCGGACTGACGCCAATAACGCCGGTTTCATCAACAACGACAGTTCCGCCGTTGCCAACGTAGAGGGAGCCATCGGTAATCGACCCCATGCCAATCCCACTTACCACCGCTACCACAAAGATGATCGGGGCGACGAGGACCATCAGCACGATTCCGATTACCAGCGTCCAGATCGCTCCCGCACGCGAGGGCATAGGCCCAGCGGGCGGCCCCTGTTGTAGATAGGGCGTTCCCTGGTTTTGTGCCTGCTCACCGTACGGTTGTTGGAAGTACTGCTGAGGGAGCGGTTGCCCATTGGGAGGGTAGGAGTTCTGCTGCTGATACGGGTTCTGCTGCTGGTACGGGTTCGGGGTTCCGTAAGGGTTGCCACTGGCCGGCCCCGCACTCCCGGAAGAGGCCCCCCAGGTTGGCGCTTGAGGCTGCGCGGAACCCTGCGAGCCCGCCTGTCCGTAAACGGGCCACGGCCTCTCTGCCTGCGGCTCCGCTCCAACGCCGCTTTGACTGCCTGCCTGCTGGGCCGGTGAGCCCTGATTGGGAGTCCACGAATCCGAGCGCTGCCCAAATCTGGGTTCCTCGATTTTCGGGTTGCTTCCGAATGGTTCTGACTGTGGTTGCTCTGGCTGCTGTGGTTGCGCTGGCTGCTGGGGCTGCTGCGACTGGTTCCCGGAGTCGTCCTGGGACGCCCCGCCCGGTGGAGCGAAGGGGTTACTCATTCCGTTCTCCCTAAATCGTTGGACCATGGTCGTGCCCCGAAAGCCTCGGAAAAGCCGACACACTGCCCTCAAGTCTAAACGTCAATACGGGGTTAGCCGTGCGCTGATTTTCTCGCTGTGGCTCGTGTCGTGAGCCTAGCCGCCCAAGGCTTCTCTTATCCTCTCCGACCGCAGACGCTCCACCCCGGGTATTTCAAGCGGATCTAGGTCGGTTCCGAGGGCTTTGGCCAATAGATAATCCGCCAGCTCTGGATTCCTCGCCAAAACCGGGCCATGGAGGTAGGTGGCGATGATCGAGCCTTGAACGGCGCCCTCATATCGAACCCCACCTTGAGGATGTTGCTCACCCTCAGAAGTCGCACCGTTGCCCACTCCCACGAGAACCTCCGCTAACGGTTTCGCCTCGGACCCCAAGGTCGTACCACCCCCGTGGTTCTCAAACCCAGTCAGAGGCAAGGTGAGGCCTTCAACCAAAGGCTGCTCAACCAGTTCACCTATGGCCCGGCTCCCCCTCGGCCTGGTTACCACGTCAAGCAGGTTTAACCCTTCGACCGTGTTACCCGATGCGTCTGTGTAGCTAACCCCCAAGACCTGCAGGGAGGCACAGATAGCCAAGATCGGGGCACCTTTCGCAGCCGCCTCGACCAGCCCCGTGTTCTTTCGCAGCTGTCGGGCAGCAATGGCCTGAGCCGTGTCTTCGCCCCCGCCGAGGGTGTAGATGTCGAGATCTGCAGGAATCGGCGCCCCGTTGTCTACCTCAACGATTTCCGCCGCTATTCCTCGTCGAATCGCACGTTCCACCAAAATCAATGCGTTGCCTGAGTCACCATAGGTTCCCAACACGGAGGGGTATATGAGACCGACTCTGAGAACTGATTCGCTCATGGTCGCTCAATCTCCTTCTTAAGGTCGCGGAACGCCGTGTAATTTGCCAGGACCTGCACATCGCCCGGGGCCATCGCTTCAATGGCTTCCCGGGGGCTAGGGATGACGCTGCACTCAATCCCCGCATACTCCAACCGCACCGCGAGATCTGCGGCGCGTTCTCCTGCCGCAATGACTCGCTGAGGAGCGATGTCGCGAATATTCTCAAAGTCAACATCCCAGAGCCAAGACAGGTCTTCACCGTCCGGCGGCTGGCCGTTCACAGCGGTAACGATCTGCCTTGTGCCAGCTGGAATCATCGTGAGTGCTTCCTGCCAACCGGCAGGATTTTTCGCGAGGAGTAAACGCGCTTTACGCCCACTCACGTCGTACGTTTGGTAGCGGCCAGCCACGCCACCCACGGCGCCTAACGCTCGAACCAAATCAGGATCGGTGACCCCAAAGTGCGCTGCGACCGCGGCCGCCTGCGCCGCGTTTCCCCAATTGGCGCGCCCGGGAAGTTGAAGGTGAATAAGTAAATCGCGGCCATCGGGTCCGTGGAGCCGGAAAGAGCTTCCTGTTCCGCTTCCCTCCCCTGCAGACTGCTCCTCTGCAGACTGCTCCTCTGCGGGATGTTCCCCCGCCGGGTGTTCCCCTGCCCCTTGGCCCTCTGCAGGTTCCACGTACCAGTCCGGAGTTGGTCTCTGATAGTCGTCAGAGTCCTCTACGCGCCACTGGTCTCCGTCACGACCCACAAGAGTGCCCGTCCGAGGGAAAGTGGTCGAATCCTGACTCCACGCCGCCCCCGCAGCAACCCACTGGACCTTTTTTGCATCCCAGGCGGCCGAGGTCACCAGCGGGTCATCACAGTTGGCCACCACAAGAGCGTTCGGGGCCAGTCCGACAGCCTCCCGAAGGCGCGCTTCAACAGCACCAATCTCGCCAACTCGGTCCAGCTGGTCACGCGAAAGGTTGAGCAAAATGATGGCATCCGGGTCGGTTTCACGAACGATGCTAGGCAAGTGCATCTCGTCAACCTCCAGCACCGCGTACTGGGCTTTGGGGTCAGACAACAAGGCAGCAACGATACCGTTTGTCATGTTGTCCCCGCCGAGGTTCGCGGCAACGTCGCCCTTTGTCGCTAAAGCCTGAGCAGTGAAACGAGTGGTTGTGGACTTGCCGTTAGTTCCCGTAACCAGGACCGTCTTGTGAGTCTTAGATAGCTCTTTCAGGAGGTCGGGGTCAACCTTCAATGCGACACGGCCACCAACCATTCCGCCCGCACCCCGGCCAGTCATGCGCGACAGGGATCCCGCTGCTCTGCCTGCCAAAACGGCACCTTCGGTTCGCGCTCCTCGGCCACGCTTCACTACGCGGTTTACCAAGCGTGCGAACGGACAAGTGCGTCCGCGTTCGGCCAAAGTGATTTGCCAGGGCTTGTCGCTCATAGTGTCCTTGCTCCAGGTCTGGGATGTTTCGGTAGCATACCGTCGGCACGCTCGCGGTAGTGGCGCTGCATCTGCATAGCGGCCAACTGTTGCCATCCTCGCAAGTCACTTTGGAGTGCAAGCGAGCGCCCGTGCGCTAATGGACCGGCAGAGCTGGGCGCCAAGGATGCTCCGGTGCGGGGCCTGGAAGGCTCAATCGATGCCGCTGCCACAGAGGACCGCGGCCCCTCTCTGTTGGACCCTCTGCTGGACCCTCTGCTGGGGGGCTCGAGGCGGGAGGGATCCCAGCTGTTGCGCTCGTCCCCTTGCCCCTCGCTGGGAAGGCCCTTTTGCGGAGGCCTTTGAATGACATAGCCCTCCGAATCGGCCGCAAATACGCGATGCGCTGGGACTGCGGAGGACTGTAGTGCCGCGCTCAGTTCCCGAATCTGCGTTTCCAGGTCCTCGATCTCCTGGCGCAGTTGAAGCGCCAGTTGCACTCCGGCCAGGTTGATGCCTTCTTCTTTCGTCAGGCGCTGCACTTCACGAAGTCGATGTACATCGTGGGCGCTGTATCTGCGACCACGCCCCTTCGCTCGACTTGGACTAACAAGCCCAAGGCGGTCGTATTGGCGCAACGTCTGGGCGTGCATGCCCACAAGTTGCGCCGCAACCGACACCGTGTAAACGGCATCATCATTCCGCGCTGCGCCTGAGTTAGACGTAGCGTTGGAAGTCACCTTTCTGCCGCCGCCTTCGCTTTCAAATCAGCACGAGGATCCCATGTGCCCTCGGCCTCCTTCAAGTCTTCCACGGCCTTGCGTTCCGCATCAGTGAGCTTCGAGGGGGTCACAATCTTTAGCTCAACGATCGCGTCCCCACGCTTGTTGCCCTTCTTGATGCCCTTTTCACGCACACGAAGTAGCGCACCCGAAGAAGTCCCCGCAGGAACCCTCACCCCTACGGTTGAACCGTCCGGGAGCGGCACGTCGATCCTCGCTCCCAGGGCTGCTTCGGGATAACTAATCGGAACCTGCACACGCAGCTTGCCGCCCTCGACGGAGAAAACTGGGTGCTTCTCGACTGCTACCTCAACGATTAGGTCTCCGGCCGGGCCGCCGTTCACTCCTGGCTGGCCCTTGCCCTTGAGCTTGATCTTCTGCCCGTCTTTCACCCCTGCTGGGATTCGGACTCTCAGTGAACGCCCATCAAGGTTGAAAGTGAGCGTTTCCCCCTCGAACGCATTCTTGAAGGTGAGCTTGGTGGAGGTAGACAGATCGGATCCACGCTGAGGTTGTGGAGCGAATCCGCCGCCACCATATCCGCCCGCGCCGCCGGGGAACCCCCCGCCTCCGCCGCTGAAGCTCTGCGCTCCTCCGCCGCCCCCGAAGAGGCCGGACAAAATGTCCTCGAAGCCGCCACCGGCGCCACCAAAGCCTCCGCCAGCGTTTTGGAAACGGACGTTCGGACCACCGGGTCCCCCTCCGCCAAATGCACCGCCGAAGAGGTCTTCAAATCCGCCGCCTTGTCCCGGAGCGAAGCGGGGGCCTCCCGCCCCCATCGCCCGAATAGCGTCGTAGCGTTCGCGCTGTTCCTTGTCGTTCAGGACAGAGAAGGCCTCACCGATTTCTTTGAACTTGGCTTCCGCTTTGGCGTCACCCTTATTTTGATCTGGGTGCCACTTGCGCGCCAGTTTCCGGTACGCCTTGCGGATTTCCTTGTCATCGGCGTCTTTCTTCACCCCGAGGATCTTGTAGAAGTCCTTATCGAGCCAATCCTGTTCGCCCATGGACGTCTCCTTTCAGTCACTCAGGATTTTCAACCAAGACCTTGGTAGGACGCAGAACGCGGTCGTTAACCCTGTAACCAGGTTGAAGAACCTGCGACACTATAGGTTCGGTTATTTCTGGGTTTGTTTGTGCCATAAGTGCGTCGTGGAGTTGCGGATCGAACGTGTCGCCCGCTTTCCCGTAGCGTTCTAGGCCGAATCGTGTGAGGAGTGTGTCCTCTAGTTTGTTTGCGATAGAAGCGAACGGACCGTCCGCTAACTCGCCAGCAACACGTGCTGCCTCAATGTCGTCGAGGACGGGAACAACCGCCTCAATTACATCTTCTTGGCCTTCAGCGCGTCGGAGCCCCGCGTCTGCCTTGGACCTACGCACATAGTTTCCGTATTCCTGCTGGGTGTTGTACACCTGCGCTTTGGCACGAGCCAGCTCGTCTTCTGTCTCCTCGAGCTTCTTTTGAACCTGAAGCAGGACTGAGTCCTCCCCCAGGTCTGCTGCGAATGCTTCGAAGTCTGCTTCTTCCTCAGGTGTGCCCGAGGGGGCCGCGTCTGCCGCGACCCCCTCGCTTTGTGAATCACCCTGGGGAACGTCTAGACCTTCTTGCTTTTCCGTGTTGCGGTCATCCCCAGATTTGGTCACTTAGTATCGTCCTCGTCTTCCACGATCTCAGCGTCGATCACTTCTTCTTCTTCGTTGACATCTTCCTGGCTGGGCAGTTCTTCTTCCTGCGCCGCCTGGTAGACCTCTTCGCCGATCTTCATGCCGACTTCGTTGAGGTGTCCAAGTGCCTTTTCGATCGGTTCGATGTCGTCACCTTCAAGGGCCGTCTTGACTTCGTCCACAGCACCCTGGACGGACTTACGAGTGTCCTCGGAAATCTTGTCCTCGTTGTCCTTGAGCAGCTTCTCGGTCGCGTAGACGCTCTGCTCGGCAAGGTTGCGAGTCTCCATCTCTTCACGACGCTTCTTGTCTTCAGCAGCGTGCTCTTCGGCTTCGCGAACCATCCGGTCAATGTCGTCCTTCGGAAGCGCAGAGCCACCCGTGATCGTCATCGACTGTTCCTTGTTCGTGCCACGGTCCTTCGCGGAAACGTGGACAATGCCGTTTGCATCGATGTCGAAGGAGACTTCGATCTGAGGGACTCCGCGCGGTGCGGGGGCAATCCCAGTCAGTTCGAAGGTGCCGAGCGGCTTGTTATCGCGAGTGAACTCACGCTCACCCTGGAACACCTGGATCAGAACGGACGGCTGACCATCTTCTGCAGTAGAGAAGACCTCAGTCGCACGAGTCGGGATCGCAGTGTTGCGCTCAATCAACTTCGTCATGACGCCACCCTTGGTTTCAATCCCCAGGGACAGCGGGGTCACGTCGATCAGAAGAACGTCGGAACGATCTCCCTGCATGACACCGGCCTGGAGCGCTGCACCAATGGCAACAACCTCGTCCGGGTTCACGGTACGTGTCGGCTCTTTGCCGCCGGTGAGCTTCACAACCAGTTCGTTCACTGCGGGCATACGAGTTGAACCGCCAACTAGCACTACGTGATCGATGTCCGAGACGGAGATCCCTGCTTCGCGGATGACATCCTTGAACGGCTTCTCCGTGCGGTCAAGAAGATCCTTCGTCATGTCTTCGAACTTGGCGCGGGTCAGCTGCTCATCCAAGTGGATGGGGCCGGACTCACTCATCGACAGGTACTGCAGAGAGATCGTGGCGGTTGTCGCGGTCGACAGCTCACGCTTGGCCTGTTCCGCGGCATCCTTCAGACGCTGCAATGCGACGGGGTCCTTGCTTAAGTCGACACCGGTCTTGCTCTTGACCTGCTGGATCAGCCAGTCAACGATGCGCTGATCCCAGTCATCGCCGCCAAGTCGGTTGTCACCGGCGGTGGCGCGAACCTGAATGGTAGAGAAGCCATCATCATCTTTCGCGACTTCCAGCAGCGAAACGTCGAATGTTCCACCGCCAAGGTCGAAGACCAGAATAAGTTCTTCTTCCTTACCCTTGTCCAGGCCGTAAGCAAGCGCGGCCGCCGTGGGCTCATTGATGATCCGCAGAACGTTCAGACCGGCGATCTGGCCAGCATCTTTCGTTGCTTGGCGCTCAGCGTCATTGAAGTATGCAGGGACCGTGATCACGGCGTCCTTCACTTCTTCGCCCAGGTACGCCTCAGCATCATGCTTCAGCTTGCCCAGGATGCGCGCAGAGATTTCCTGCGCGGTGTAGCTCTTGTCATCGATGCTCTTCGACCAATCCGTACCCATATTCCGCTTGACGGATGCGATGGTGCGATCAACGTTGGTCACAGCCTGACGCTTCGCGATTTCGCCAACCAGCACTTCGCCGCCCTTCGAGAAGGCGACAACAGACGGGGTGGTACGAGCACCTTCTGCGTTCACGACGATTGTGGGCTCCCCACCTTCCAGCACCGCGAGGGCGGAGTTGGTGGTTCCCAAGTCAATACCTACTGCTCTAGCCATTTTGCTAGGCCTCCTTTTATTTCAAGAATCTCTTTACGTTGTCTAGCTCCGGGAGTATCGGCAGGTTTCCGACACCACCTTGAGCCTCATGGACTCAACTTTAGAACTTGAGTCGACCCGACGCAAGTTAAAAAACTGAAAATGTGACGCAGACCTGAGTCCTAGCGACTCAACTACGGGCTAACACTTCACTCCGCGCTCAAAATGACAGACGAATGAACGCCAAGCGACGGCAAAAACGTGCGTGCGGGCAAACTTACGGTCGAAGAACTATTCCGAGGCTGCGACGCTAATCTTCGATCACGGGGAGGAAAGCCACGCGAAACTCATACCGACGCACTTCTTCCACGGATCCCGGTTCCACTGAGCAGGGTTCCGCTGAGCCGGGCTCCACACGATCTGCTTCCATATGGTCCGGTTCTGTTCGGCCTGCTTCAGGAACTTTGGTTAAGTCAGTTTCACTACTCCCTGACGCAGCTTTTCGGGGCACACCTTTCCTAGAGTTCTCCCGCGAGGTTTCTAAGGCATGCTCAAACACCTCCCAGAAGGAGGAAGTGACATCTTTGGCTTGTTCATATGTCAAATCCGCAAAACCGGACCCATGAACAATGGGCCATTCAAACTCTTGTGCGGCCTCCAGCCTGCTGAGGGAAAAGAGCTCCATCGTTCGCTGTGCCTCAAGGTCCTCAAACGCTGCCAATGCAACGTCTGCGCCCGGCAGTGCGCGGATGGAATCCAGGTTTGCCTGCAAACTCACCGTACGGTCGTAAGCCCACCAGGTCTCACGGCGGTCTTTCGGCCCTACTGGGGGCACTTTGTGTACGATGCCCACTTTCGCTAGCTGTCGAACATGGTAGGAGATCAGGTTCGGAGGCAAGCCTAGATCTTCCGCTACGTCTGACACGCGCATCGGGATCCCCGTCCCCAGGACACGGAGGATGGCAGAGCGTGTTGGGTGCCCCATCGCGCGGAGAAGGCTCAACGCGCGTTCAGGGGTCCCCTGGCCATCAACCTCCGGGTCGGTGGGGCCTGGTTCGTCGGTCTCTTGGTCCTCGCTCACCGTTCACCTCGAAATAATCAGGAGTCTGGAAAGACACCGTCCATTATCTTACGTAAACGCTCCCTCACCACGGCGGTTGCGGCAGCGCTTCACCTACATTCGTCATCATCTCCCGACCCTCCGACACTTTATGACACACACATTCGCAAGTCGTTCTAATGCAGATATTTAACCGCCCAACACGCGTGTCATTCGTCTCCTGTCCACTGTTCAAACTGCCCAAAGCGCAATACATTTGGAGCATGAGAGTGGCAATCGGAGGAGCAAGCGGGCTTCTGGGCACCCTTCTGACAGAGGCCCTGACAAGAAGAGGGGACCAAGTCATTCGGCTGGTCCGGCGACAAGAAAAGCTGCCCGACGAACGGCAGTGGAATCCTGATGCGGGCATTATCTCGGGCCCAGGTCTGGACGACGTAGACGCCGTAGTCAACCTGGCGGGTGCGCCAATCGCAGGGCACCGGTGGACACCTAAGTACAAGTCTGAGATAGTCCGCTCCCGCATCGCGTCCACACAAACGATCGTCCGCGCGTTGCAGGTTTCGCACTATGAGGAGTTCGAGGACGCGACCACCGGCACGCACGCCAGTCGATTCGCCGGGCAATGCAAGGTATTTCTATCTGCAAATGCTGTTGGCTACTACGGCTACGACAACGGAAACGCGTTACTTCCAGAATCTGCGCCCCCTGGCACAGGGTTCCTCGCCAATGTTTGCGAGGAATGGCAGGGGGCCGCGTCTCCCGCTGCAAACCTTGGAGTGCAAGTCGCATTTTTGCGCACCGCCAACGTCCTGGATAACCACGGCGGAATGATGAAGCTGCTTAGGCCTCTATATCTCCTCGGGCTGGGCGGCCGCATCGGAACGGGATACCAGTGGGTTCCTTGGATCACATCTGAGGACCACGTGCGTGCCATGCTTTTCCTTCTGGACAACCCCGTCAACGCACCGGTGAACCTCTGCGCGCCGCAGCCGGTGAGAAACAAAGAGTTTGTCGACGCCTACGCCCACTCCCTCGGTAGGCCCGCCAGGATACCTTTCCCGGCGCCCCTCGTGTCACGGATCTTAACGCCTCAAATGGTCCAAGAGACTCTTCTTGCAAGCCAGCGCGCCGTCCCAGACGCTTTGACGGAGCTTGGGTTCCAGTTCAACCAACCCACTTACGAAGACGCACTCCAGTGGCTCCAAGACAATCAATCACAAGCCGGCCAGTAACAAGCCGGTCAGCCAAGGAGCCAAAGCACGAAAGGGGGCCGACGAGGGGCAGCGCCGCATAAAAGCGCACGCTCCCTACTTCGCGCAGTCAAGCCCCTCGCGAAGAGATTCAAGGTTCACCCTGAGTGCCCCCAGGTAGTCATCAGCACTGGTCGGAGCGGATTCCAACGTTTCCAGATGCCCCACTTTGAGAGAAAGGGCGTCCGCCATTTTCTGTTCGGTATCCGAGGCCGTCTGCGCCTCGAAGAAAAGCGTTGTCGCCCCTGTCTCTTCGACGACTTTCTCGAGTTCACGAAGCCGCTTTGGTGAAGGCTCTGCGTCAGGGTTCATGCCCATCACCCCAACCTGGTTCAGCCCGTACGCCTGCGCCATGTATCCAAAGGCCTCGTGTGAAGTCACAAAAGACACCCCAGTGCACTCTGACAGTGCGACCCGATACTCCTCGTCGATCTCCTCCAGCTCCCCGCGTAGCGACGCCGCGTTGGACAAAAACACGTCCGCATGTTCGGGATCCACGGCCGCCAGCTGCTCTGCCAGCGCGTCCCCCATCGCCGCCATCTGTTCCGGGTCAAGCCAGACGTGAGAGTCCCCGGACAACAACACCTCGTCGTCCACGAAAGTCATCCCGTCCATGGACGTAGACGAGGATTGAAGAACGGCCGTCTCCACCGCAGGCTGGAAACCCTGCCCCAAATACACGACGATGTCCGCGTTATTGAGAGCCGTCACTTGCCGTGGGGACAACTCCAGATCATGGGCATGCCCACCCGCGGGAGTCAGGTCAGTCACCGTAACCAAATCGCCTCCCACCTGCTCCGCCAAGAACGCCAGCGGGTAGAAAGCGGCAACCACGTCAATGGTTTTGTCATCAGAATCCGAGGCGTCCTCGTCCCCCGCCCCCTTACCGTCTCCACACGCCGACAAACCAACGGCCATGAGCAGCGTGACCGCAAGCGCAAGGAAAACCCCTAGGCCGCGCTCAAGAGAGCCCAACTTCTTCTGAGAGAGATTATGAACGCTTCGAAGCACGTGCCCCTCATTCCATTTCTGACACCCGTCATTTCTGACACTCGTCATTTCTGACACCCAGCAGGCGACTGTAAACCAGTACCCAACGCTAACCTTATTGATAACCGTTATCAAGAGAGGTGTGGGGGCTACTTATCACTCCTGGCCCGAGCTAAGGCCACGCTCGCAAGTAGGCTGGAGGCATGACTACCACAACCAACCTCAATGCTGACGTTGATTTCAAGTCGGCGCATGCGCTCCAAGACCGCGCCTTCTCCTCGTTTAAGACCGTTGTCCCCGATTACCAACGCTGGCTGGCAGATCCTCAAGATGGCGCAAGACCTAAGGTCTCTCCCCTAACAGGTCTGGCTCTTCCCCCTGTGAAACAGACACCGGAGGACCAGGTCGCGGAGATCTTCGCAGACGCTGCCCTGGCTCAAGAGCCATGGCACAGACGTAGCGTGCAGGAACGGTCTAAGTTCCTTCGAGATTTCGTATCTCTCATGTGGAAGTACGAGAAAGAAATCCTCGACGTCATCCAATGGGAGACAGGAAAACCTCGCAAGCACGCCTTCGAAGAAATCCTGGATGTCTCTATCAACATCGGCTACTACAGCGCGAAGGCCCCTGGAATCCTACGGACTCAGAAAACGTCGGGCGCGCTTCCTCTGATCTCGACCGCCCGCGTCGCTCACCTCCCGGTAGGTGTCGTAGGTGTGATCGCGCCGTGGAATTACCCGTTCACCTTGGCGATCTCGGACGCACTAGCCGCCCTAATAGCCGGCAACACCGTGGTCCTAAAACCCGCTTCTCAGACTCCGCTATCCGCAGTCATTATCGCCTCGTTGCTTGAGAGATCGGGGCTGCCTCCCCACGTTTACCAGTTGGTTCCGGGCCCGGGATCCACGATTGGCGACAAGATTGTGGAACACGCTGATTTTGTGATGTTCACCGGCTCGACTGAGGTCGGGAAGAGCATCGCCGAGGCCTGCGGCAGAAGACTCGTCGGCTGTTCAGCAGAACTTGGCGGCAAAAACCCCTCGATCATCTTCCCTGATGCCGACCTGAAGAAATGGGCGAAGACGGCCGGTCGTGAATCTTTCTCTTCCAGTGGTCAACTCTGCGTGTCTATCGAGCGCATGTATATTCACGAGGACGTCTGGGATGAAGCACTCGAACTACTACTCCAACACGTGGAGGCACTGATTCCTGGAAGGGATTTTTCCTGGGAGACGGGGTTCGGCCCGCTGGTGGACCTCGCACAATTGAAAACGGTGGAGGACCAAGTCGCCGACGCGGTCAGTAAGGGCGCCACGATCCTAACTGGAGGAGAGGCGATGCCCGAACTAGGCGCCACGGGCTTCCAGCCCACGCTTCTCACTGACGTCACTGCGGACATGGAGGTCTTCGCCAACGAAACGTTTGGCCCTGTAGTCAGCCTCTATAAGTGGAATAACTACGACCAAGTGATAGCCGAGGCTAACGACACTACCTATGGCCTGAATGGTTCAGTGTGGAGCAGGGACCGCGCTCTGGCGGAAGAAACGGCACGGCAGATCAAAACCGGTTCAGTCAGCATCAACGAGTCCTACGGCGCAACTTGGGGCGCGATAGACGCCCCCATTGGAGGAATGCGGCAGTCGGGGCTGGGGCGCCGGCACGGCCATGCAGGACTTCTCAAATACACGGAGTCGCAGACCATCACGACGGGGCCGCCATCCTTGGACCCGTGGTTCGGGATGCCCGCCAAGACTTGGGCCGCTGCCGAACGTACTGTTATTCGCGCACGCAACCTGCTGTGGCGGGCGTGCGGAAGCTAGTCGTCTTCGCCAGCGTGCCAACGGTCATGCCCGATAATGTCGGATAGTGTCGGGGCCCCAGGCTACGCTTCAGAGCATCACTGGTTATTGCATCTAGCTGTTGCATTTGGCTATTGCATCTGGCTATTGCATCCAGCAAAGAACAGTTAGGAAAGTCTATGAGCGTTGAAGAAATAACAGAAGTAACTGACGAACTTGTTGAAGCAATTGATTCGCTGATCCCTCAGCTGTCATCGTCCTCGAAACCCCTAACTCGCGAAGAGGTGGAGCAGTTTGTTGGCCAAGAATCGGTCTACTTATTCGCTTATCGTGCGAAGGGGAGGATCCTGGGTATGCTTACGCTGGCCACTTTCATCATTCCTACGGGACACCGGGGCATCATCGAAGACGTGGTGGTGGATGCCGATGCCCGCGGCACGGGTGCGGGTAGTGACCTGGTTGAGGCGGCCCTGCAGAAGGGTCGCGACTTGGGGCTTCGTAACATCGACTTGACTTCCCGACCAACGCGGGAAGCCGCGAACAGGCTCTACCGCCGCTGCGGTTTTGAGCCGCGGGAAACCAACGTCTACCGGTACGCGCTTTGAGTACGCCAGATTTGAGTACGCCAGCTTTGAGTGCCGACGTGGGGGGACAGGAAACGTTCACCGGGCGGTTCTTAGACTTCCTCTCCGGCGCCCCTTCCCCCTATCACGCCGCCACGGAGGTTGCGGAGCAACTGGATCAAGCCGGTTTCACGCAGCTTTCTAAGGCAGACCAATGGCCAAGCGCTCCTGGGAAATATTACGTTCACGATGAAGGCGCTCTTGTTGCTTGGATCTTCCCCGAACGAACACCAAATGGGTTTTCGATCGTCGGCACGCATACGGATTCCCCCTCGCTGAAGATAAAGCCGACGCCGCAACGCACGACAGCGGATGGCTGGGGTCAACTCCTGACTGAGGTTTACGGCGGCCCCCTGCTGAACTCCTGGCTGGACCGTGAGTTACTCATTGCCGGCCTCGTGGTCGACAAACAGGGAAAGCGGCATCTTGCCCGCACCGGCCCCCTGGCCCGAATCCCCCAGCTTGCGGTTCACCTGGATCGCGCCGTGAATACGGAGGGGTTAAAACTCGACCCCCAGCAGCACTTGCAGCCCGTGTGGACCGTGGATAACCCAGATGTGAAGGTATTGGACTCTGTCGCCCGCGCTGCCGGGTTGCACGATGCCGAGGACATCGGGGGCACCGACCTGTTCCTCTATCCCAGCCAGCCGCCCGCCCTCTTCGGATCAGATAACCAGTTTGTGGCTGCGGGTCGACAGGACAATCTATCCTCGGTTTTTGCTGGGCTGGCTGCTCTGCTTAAGGTCGGCGACAAGAACCTAGACTCCGAACGGATGCCCGTGTTTGCGGCGTTCGATAACGAAGAAGTGGGCTCGAATACCGCCCACGGCGCCCATGGTCCAATCTTGCCGAACACATTGCGCAGGATCGCACTTGGCCTGGGGCAGGACTTCGGCGGATATCAACAGATGCTTGCCCGCTCGACGCTGATTTCGGCGGACGCGACACATTCGGTAAACCCCTCGTACCCCACCGTTCACGACCCTGACACCCGCCCTGTGATTGGGCGCGGTCCGGCAATCAAACTAAATGCCAATCAGCGTTACGCCACCACGGCGGAGGGACAGGCTCTGTGGAGGCGGATCTGCGAAGAATCGGGGATCCCGTCGCAGGCTTTCGTCTCGGAAAGCTCTATCCCCTCTGGTTCTACCATCGGGCCCGGCTTGGCGACATCGCTCGGGATTCCGACGGTGGATGTGGGGGTGCCGCTGCTTTCCATGCACTCCGCGCGGGAAATGACTCACGTCGCCGACACATACTGGTTTGCGCAGGCGCTGGAGACGTATCTGTCGGGGACCGTGTGAGGAAGCTGTAACTAGAGGGAAGTCCACCACTTGGTTCAGGTTGCAGATAGGCGTATGGAGAGCGAATACGCCCCGGGGTGGATACCAGGAGGGATGAGGTAGGAAATGCGGGTCGACGTGTGGTTATGGAATATCCGCGCGTTCCGTTCGCGTTCCCTTGCAACTACCGCGGTGCGCGCCGGTCATGTGCGGGTGAATGGCTCCCCGGTTAAGGCCTCGTTCAAAGTGAAGCCTGGCGACATCGTCAAGGTGCGAGTGCAGGGCTTTGACAGGGTGCTGGAGGTGGTTTCGCTACCACCGAAACGTCTGGGAGCTCCGGAAGCTCAAAAGTGCTACATCGACAGTTCGTTGCCTCGTCCCAAGTACTTTGGCCCTGTGGCTTACCGCCCAAAGGGAGCCGGTCGTCCGACAAAGAAGGAACGGCGGGAGCTGGAAAAGCTTCGCGGGAAAGAATGGGCAGAGCATTCGCGGCGCTGATCCACGTGATGCACTGTAGCTTCTCTATACAGTTACGACGTACCCTGAATAAAGATTGGTCTCTTGGAAGGAACAGATGCTTTGGAAAGTTAGCTGGCCGTATCTGCGTCAGCACTGGGGAACCGCGCTTGCCATAGTCGCGCTTCAGTTTATTTCGACTATGGGCGCGCTCTACCTGCCAGATCTGAATGCGTCGATTATTGACGAGGGCGTTGTCGTCGGGGACGTGGGCAGAGTCTGGGTCTTGGGTGGTGTGATGCTCGCGGTCTCCGCGGTCCAAGGCGTTACCGCTGGTATCGCTGTATACCTCAGCGCAAAGCTAACTATGGGTTTAGGTGCCGACCTGCGCCGGAAGGTTTTCACACACGCGCAAGATTTCTCCGCTCAAGAGGTGCACTCATTTGGGGCTCCGTCCCTGATCACCCGAAACACAAACGACGTGCAGCAGATCCAAATGGTTATGCTCATGCTCTTCAACGTGATCATGGCTGCCCCCATCATGGGCATCGGCGGCGCGGTCATGGCTCTGAAGATGAACGTGAAACTGTCTTCGATCCTCTTGGTAATCATCCCGATCATCGCCGTCACGATGCTGCTTGCTTACCGCACTTTGTCACCTCGGTTCTCCGCGCAGCAACTGCGACTGGATGGAATGAACACAGTCTTGCGCGAGGAACTCAGTGGCGTTCGCGTCATCCGCGCGTTTGTGAAGCAGGATGAAATTGATGGGAAGTACGAGGACGCCAACAGTGCCCTCCGGGACGTCGCGCTAGGCATTGGCGCAGTCTTCGCCATCATTTTTCCATTCCTCCAATTGGTTGCCTCGGCGGGGTCGGTGGCCGTTGTCTGGTTCGGCGCCCGCCTGATTGACTCTGGATCGATGGAGATCGGCGCACTCCTTGCCTTCATCTCTTACCTCTATATGATCTTCGGGGCGACCATGACGGCATCCATGATGTTCTTCATGCTGCCGAGGGCCACCGTGACTGCACGCCGCATCAATGCTGTGTTGACCACTGTTCCGTCCGTTGAAGCCCCAGAAGATGAGCGCCTCCAGGTGATCCCGGAAGGCCAGCTGGACTTTCAATACCAGGGGGTCTGCCTCCGCTATCCAGGAGCCGAGGAGCCTGTCCTCCAGGACATAAACGCCACACTCAAAGCAGGAACGACTACGGCTGTTATTGGCTCAACCGGGTCAGGGAAATCGACGCTAGCAAACCTGCTTCCTCGACTGATGGATCCTAGCTCTGGCCGGATCACTGTCTCGAACGGCTCCGTTGCGGTTGACACGAAGGATGTCGACCCGTTCGCACTTCGTGATCGCATCGGGTTTGTTCCGCAGACGGCCTATCTCTTCTCGGGCACAGTGGCATCAACGGTCTCAGGGACCGAGCACCCAACCGAGGAAGAGAAAGCCCGAGTGAATCGGGCACTAGAGGGCGCTCAAGCAACTGAATTTGTCAGCGAGCTTGAGAACGGACTCGACGAACGCGTCGATGCTGGAGGCCGGAACTTCTCAGGTGGTCAACGGCAACGCCTCACTATGGCGCGCGCCCTCTACAGGGAAGCTGATCTCTATGTCTTCGATGACTCATTCAGTGCCCTCGATTACGCAACGGACGCGAAAATCCGGAACTCCCTACGGGACTACGTGGGCAACGCTGCGGTGTTGATCGTTGCCCAGAGGGTTGCGACGATCCGCCACGCGGACGCCATTTTGGTCCTGGACAACGGCCGGATTGTTGGCCACGGAACCCACAACGAACTTCTAGAAACTAACGAAACCTACAAAGAAATCGTGGAATCACAGCTGACGGTGGAGGAGCAAGCATGAGCGGTCCGCATGGGCGCATGGGTGCCCCTCCAGGTAAGACATCCGACTTCAAGGCAACGCTCAAGCGTGTCCTGGGCCTGATCGTGAATTTCAAGTGGCTACTTGCAGCCATCTCGATCCTTTCCATCGCCTCCGTTGTGCTCTCCGTAGCTGCCCCGAAACTTCTGGGCGAGGCAACCAACATCGTCTACAACGGCTTCATCGGCTCTAAGCTTCCCGCTGGAACAACAAAGGCCGAGTACGTGGCGATGATGCGTAAACAGGGCGAGACCAGCATCGCTGACATGGTCGAGGCGATGAACGTAACCCCGGGCCAGGGAGTTGATTTCTCTTCGCTGGCACGCTTGCTGATCATCATTTTGATCATCTATGTCTTCTCTGCTGCCCTCGGGTGGGGCGCAGGCCAAATCGCACGCCTGGTGGTGCAAAATACCGGCTGGGCGCTACGCCAAGACATCCAGAAAAAGATTAACCGGCTACCGCTTTCCTACTTGGACCGGCACTCGCGCGGTGACATCCTGTCCCGTGTCACCAACGACGTGGATAACCTCACGCAAACGTTGCAGCAAACTCTGACGCAGCTGCTGTCTTCGATATTCACCATCATTGGGATCACCGCGATGATGTTCTCCATGTCCTGGCTGCTCACGATCCTGGCCCTGATCATTATTCCGCTGGGCGCTGTGCTTGCCGTAATCTTGATGAAGCGTGCCCAACCCAACTTCCGCCGCCAATGGAAGGCAACGGGTAAGGTTTCTGGCGTTGTCGAGGAGACCATGACCGGCCATGAGGTTGTCACGCTTTTCAACCTCCAGAAGCGTTACGAAGAAGAGTTTTCAGCCGAAAACGAAGAGCTCCGACACGCTTCCTTCAAAGCCCAGTTCATTTCGAACCTGGTCAACCCGGTAATGACCTTGGTCTCGAACCTTTCTTACGTCGTCGTTGCTGTCGGCGGCGCGATCATGGTGACCAACGGGAAACTGACCGTCGGTGGAATCCAGGCCTTCATCCAGTACTCACGCCAGCTCAGCCAGCCCGTTGCATCGCTGGCGTCGATGGCGAACCTGATTCAGTCTGGTTTGGCTTCCGGTGAGCGTATTTTCGAGTTCTTGGACGCCCCAGAAATGGAGCCGGACACGGGAGATAAGGTTCCCGACGGTGACGGCCACGTCCAGTTCAAGAATGTTGACTTCAGCTACCTGCCTGACAAGCCTGTTATTCGCGACCTTTCCGTGAACGTCGAGCCGGGGCAAATGATCGCAATCATCGGACCTACCGGGGCGGGAAAGACGACGCTGGTGAACCTCCTGATGCGCTTCTATGAGGTGAACTCGGGGTCAATCATGTTAGACGGCTACGACATCCGCGATATCAACAAGGATGTTCTCCGCAAACACATCGGGATGGTTTTGCAAGAGACCTGGCTGTTCCACGGAACTATTGAAGAGAACATCGCTTTCGGTAAAGACAACGCCACTCGGGAAGAAGTCCGGGAGGCTGCAAGGAAAACCTCGGTCGACCGGCTGATCCGCCAACTCCCTGAAGGCTATGACACTGTGATCTCGGATGACGCCGACACCCTTTCGGTTGGAGAACGCCAACTGTTGACTATCGCTCGCGCATTCATCGCGGACCCAGAGATGCTGATTTTGGACGAGGCAACCTCTTCCGTCGACACCCGCACCGAAGTCCTGGTGCAAGAGGCAATGGAAGAGCTACGGAAAGAAAGAACCGCCTTCGTCATTGCTCACCGACTCTCAACAATTCGAGATGCTGACCGTATCCTGGTGATGGAGAACGGAGACGTGGTGGAGCAGGGCACACACGAGGAACTTTTGGCCGAAGACGGCGCCTACAAACGCCTGTATGAGGCACAGTTCGCTGGCCCCGCGCAGCAACCATCAGACGACTCCGCGGACGACCACCACTACTGATTGGTTAGAAAACGGTTTGGTTAGAAAACGGTCTTTGACTGCCGGCGATTGCGAAGCCCGACGCAAACCGTTTCGAGAAGGGGAAGAGGAAATGATTCCGAATATTGAACTGTCAAGCGGGACGCTCATTCCACAGCTTGGCCTAGGCACCTACAAGATGGTTGACGGAACGACAGAGATAGTCATGTCTGCGATCGACGTAGGCTACCGCCACATCGACACCGCTCAGATGTACGGGAACGAGGCGGAGATCGGAAAAGCTGTTGCGCAGTCGGGCGTGGCGCGCGACGAACTCTTCCTGACCTCGAAGCTCAACAACCCCAACCACAAACGCGACGACGCTAAGAGATCTTTCGAGCAGACACTCAAAGATCTCCAAACCGACTACGTGGATCTTTTCTTGATCCACTGGCCCCTTCCGATGCTCTATGACGGACGTTTCGACCTGACCTGGTCCGTCCTTGAAGAGTTTTACGAGGAGGGCACGGCACGGGCCATTGGCGTCTCCAACTTTGAGCCGCACCACCTAGACGTCATTCTTGCCAGCGGAAATGTGAAACCAGCGGTCAACCAGGTGGAGTCCCATCCATTCATGCATAACACCGCTGTTCACGTCTATGACGGTCGCCACGGGATCGCGACAGAGGCGTGGTCTCCCCTGGCGCGTGGCGCGGTGAACCACGACGCAGTGCTCGCCGGCATTGGCGCTGCTCATGGTAAGACAGCAACGCAGGTTGCGATCCGGTGGGCGTTGCAACGAGGCGACATTGTCATTCCGAAGGCTTCCACCGCTGAAAGGCAAAAGGAAAACCTGGACGTTTTCGACTTCGAATTGAGTGACGAGGAGATCGCGGCAATCATCACCTTGGACCGCGGCGAAGCAGGCCGTACCGGCATCCACCCGGACAAAATGGACCGAATGTAGTCATCTTTCACAGTCGTAGACGCCATCTTCATGGTGTCTGTCTCCTTTGTGTGCATTCACCCGGCCTGCCTCTCGCGAGGACCTAACGGCCGCGTTACCATGTTCTTGTGCGCGGTATCTGGCGCGCGAACGACTGTTTTAGGACACCGGGATTGGCATGAAGTTCACAAGACGTCCATTCACGAAGAATCTGAAGCGCCATTTGCTTGGCGTTGCAGCTTTCTCAGCAGCAACCGCGCTTGCGCTCAGCGGCTGCTCCTCTAGCAGCGGCACGCAAAGCGGCGGGGGTGGTGGAGCCGCCCCTCAGAAGACACCCCCAAAAATCACTAAGGGCGAAGCCTTCGTGCACCCAACTGACCTCGAAGTTCCGGGACTGTCGGGCCAACGAATTCTGTCATCGACCGGCTCGGAAGCCCGGTGGGCGTACCTTCCCGGGGAGCAGCCCTTCAACGAAGCGCTGGCGACCGTCGTCGGCTCCCATTTGGCCGCTCAGGCCGAACGCAGAGACACCGTCTACACGCCTCAGGCACACGATGTTTCCGCCCACCTTGTAGACCGGAACTGCGTCCCTGGTTCAACCGCACTCCCAGCCGCAGAGATCCTCACCAGCCCCGATCTGGCGCAATCTGTCGGCGCTGAGGCGCAATTGGTCATCACCTGCGAACCTGTTCTTGCTGCGGGCACCACATTTGCCGAGCGTCTACGGTTTGTACGCGGGAACACCACGGAAGTCGTGTCCGACGCCGTTGAGGTGCTTTACACGGACACCGCAACCGGTGAAGTGGCGCGCGGGCGTGAGCTATTCACAGAGTCCTCGCTTCCCGTTTTGTACGACGCGGTGTTCGATGTCTTGAAGATCGATCAGCCGATGAGCGGCGGTGAAGTGATTCCACCTTCCGAGGAAACACTGTCGGATCTGAGCGCATCACTTTCCAACGTGGGCTTCAATGACAAGGGCGACGCTGTGGTCACTGTAGACCGCTCGTTCATCGCTGTCGTCGCGTCTGGCAACCCGAACTACAAACCGGAAGCAACGACACTGGTTGTCCCGGCTGAGCGTGCCGAAGAACTTTTGACACCTCTGGGGCAAACCATCTCTGCCGCGAAAGCAGAAGGCGCGGAGTGGGCAGGCCCTGCCCCGGTACCATCAGGCAGAGAATTCGTTGACTGCAACCTGGTGCCCTGCGTGGCTGTGACATACGACGACGGCCCCTCTTACCTAACCCCGGCAGTGCTGGATGCCTACGCTGAGCGCGATCACGCTGCTGCAACGTTCTTCGTGCTGGGCCAGAACATTCCGGGTAACGAAGAGATCCTTGCGCGCGCCGTAGAAGAAGGCAACGAAATCGCGAACCACTCGTACGACCACCCTGCCTTCACAACGCTCAGCGACGAGGCAATCCAGCAGCAGCTAAGCAGCACCAACCAGTTGATAGCCGACGCGACCGGACAAGAAGTTACTATGATGCGGCCGCCGTATGGAGACCTGAACGACCGCACTCTGGTAACCACTGGAATCCCTTCCATCCTGTGGTCGGTTGACACCAACGACTGGCAGCAGCCCGGAGCCGAAGCCGTAATCAGCCGCGCCGTAGATGGTGCCCAGCCAGACGGCATCGTCTTGATGCACGACATTCACGAAACGACGGTAGCCGTCGCAGCGGATGTCGCAGACGGGCTCCTGGCTCGCGGTTTCACCCTGGTTACGATCGATCAGCTTTTCCGCGGAATCGAAACGGGACCAACCTTCTACTATTCCGCCGAGGGTCTCCGCTAAAGCAGACAGCGCTCGTGAGACAACACCAGGCCCGGTTGGGAGTCTAGGTAGACTCCCAACCTATGAGCCCAGTGGAAGATCTTGATCAAGCATTAGCCCAGATGGAACCCCAGATTGAGGGGCGCTACGTTTTCATCACCACCGACTCCGTGCCCCCGGGGCTGGAGCCGTTTGCGGTGATCCGCGAGTCCGAGGGATTGACGCTGATCGTCCGCGCTGAAGATGCAGCCTCGTTCGGTCTGAGCACGGACCGTCTTTTTGCGAGGATCACTGCGGGCACTCACACCTCACTGTTCTCGGTCGGCATCACCTCGACAATCACATCGACGATTGCTTCTCGTGGCATTCCCTGCAACGTGATTGCGGGCTACCACCGTGACCACTTCTTTGTCCCAGCGGAAAAGGGCGAGGAGACAGTGGCCATACTCCAATCTCTGGCGAAGCAAGCCGCGGGTTGGATGCCTCAGAGCTGAACTCAGGACTGCCCCGACCACCCCACCGGGATAGCCCGCGTGATGGCGCATACGCGGGTAAGATTGGGGGCATGACTCAGGCGTCGCCGTACAACAATGAAGCAATCATTCGGATGGCCGACGGGACCGTGAAACAGACCAATTTACTGTCTGGCACGGAAGTGTGGACGGTGCCGGGCAGGGCGAACCGTCCGTTGCCGTCAGCGCTACCCGAAGCGAAACCCATCGACAAGGAACTAGCAGGCAGATACTGCGCATTCTGCGACAAGCGCTATCTAGACACCCCGCCTGAGAAGGCACGCCGAATCATCAAAGACGGCAAGTGGAAAACTCTACTGAATGTGCCTGCGGACAAACTTTTCGACACCACCGCCGAGTTGAGACGCGTCCCTAATCTCTTTGAAATCGTCTCCTACAACTACTGGCACCTGAACCACGGACACACTCCGTCAGAGGCACAGCACCGGCGGATGGCCGCCTACCTTTCCTCGGATGCCGGCTACGACCACGTGATGAGCGTAGTGCGATCGCGAATGTTCGCTTCCGGAGTGACGGAAGAAGAGTTCAACCGGATGAGCGACTCGGAGAAGTTGCAACAAGCCAACGGTTTTTTTGCGGGCGGACACGACCTGATTATTCCTCGTCGTCACTACGTTGAAGGGGCGGAGACGACGGATCAACTGATGTCCTCGGGCGGCCTCACTCCGGAGGAGCACTACGAGTACCTGAGGATGACTGTCAAAGCGATGGACGACCTGTTCCACCTGGATCCCGCAGTCAAATACGTGGCGACTTTCCAGAATTGGTTGCGGCCCGCGGGCGCGTCCTTCGAACACTTGCACAAGCAGCTGGTCGCTATTGACCAACTATCAGTGCAATCCCAATCCGAGTTGGATCGCCTCAGTGAAAGACCAGACATTTACGATGAGATTCTCCGTGTAGGAGCAACCAGGAAGCTGTTGCTGGCTCAGAACGAGCACGCAATCGCCCTGGCTGGCTTCGGCCACCGCTACCCAACGGTCGCCGTCTGGCCTCTAGGCGCCCCATACAACCCGTGGGAGGCCAGCAAAGAACAACTACGCGGCGTCTCTGACATCCTCCATGCAGTTCACAAGGCCACGGGCGCTAAGATCCCCACGAACGAGGAATGGTACTACCGGCCCCCGTCAGTTGAGATTCCGATGCGCTGGAGGATGCTTGTCAAGTGGCGGATTTCGACGCTGGCCGGCTTTGAAGGTGGGACCCGGATCTACCTCAACACCATTGACCCCTGGACGGTACAAGAGCGCATTGAGGCACGTCTCCTCGAACTGCGTGAGGAAGGCTCCATTGCTGATATGCGCGTCGGTGATGAGTGCAAAGTCAGCAAAGCTTCGCTTCGTTGACGTCTACCGGCACCGGAGAGGAATCAGAAATGGACGGCCATGCCGGCTGAGACCAGGCAAAATACCGCGGTCTCAATGACACAATAGAAAGAACTTATGGAAGGTCGTTTCATGAATCTAACGAGCAAAGCAAACCTAGCAAGCAAGATCGCCAGCCTTGCGGCGATGGGTCTCTCCAGCCTCATCGCCCCAAGAATCGCTTCAGCCAGTTGGAAGGCGATAACCGGAAACGAACCCCCCTCGGAGGAAGAGGGCGGCAAGTTCATCCAGATTATTGCGTTTGCAGCACTTTCGGCAGTCTTCGTGTCGGCGATTCAATTCGTCGCCATGCGAGGGGCCGATAAGATTCTCCCTGCCGAGACAGAACACTCCGTGGACGACAAGTCTAAGAGCGCGGAAAAGCGTTCTGCCTGACCGTCTCTGCGAGTCTCCGCACGTCTAGGCCACAGCACTTGGTCCGCGGACTCAGGCTACGCGTTGGGTCTGTGAACTCAGTCTGTGAACTCAGTCTGTGAACTCAGTCTGACCACTTAAAGCGGCAGATAGGGCGACAGATCAGCGTGCTCTCCAGAAGCGTCAACGTCCCCGGACTCCTCGGCGTCTGCCCATGAGAGCTTCCCCGAAGCGAGGGAGAGCCAGGTTAACGCGTCCATCTCCACAACTGCGGGAGGTGTCCCCCTGCGATGGGTCGCGCCCTCGATGGCTTGGACCGCCCCGTAGGGGATGACTCGTACCTCCACTGAACGACCTGGGGCGCGTGTCGCGAGCAGCCGCAGGGTATATCTGACCGCCGCAGCCGCTTCCTGGCGGCTCGGTTCCGGCGCCGTACCGCTCGCCGATTCCCCACTGCTCTGGAGCCACCGCTCCCATGCTTCCTGTTCCTCTTCAGACGTCGTTCGGCGCACCACCGAAATCTCTCCCTCCGAAGTCAGACTGAATCTGAACTAGAAAACCTAAATCAAACTAGAAAACGCCCTGTGCGTGCATGGCCTTTGCGACCTTTAGGAACGAGGAGATGTTGGCACCCACCACATAGTCGCCCGGGCGCCCGTAGTCCTCGGCCGTGTGGAGACAGGAATCGTGGATTTCCTCCATGATCTGAGCCAGGTGACGCTCTACCTTGTCGAAGGACCAGGCTGCACGAGAAGCGTTCTGTTCCATCTCCAACGCCGACACCGCCACGCCGCCCGCGTTTGCCGCCTTCCCAGGGGCGAACATGATCGAGGCAGCATCGAAGACCTCAATTGCTTGGGGAGTCGAGGGCATGTTTGCCCCCTCTGCCACCGCGATGCAACCCCCGTCAGCCAAGTGTTTTGCGTCATCGGCGTCCAACTCATTCTGAGTCGCTGCAGGAAGCGCAACATCGCAGGGCACCAGCCAAGGGCGGCCCGTACTGTGGAAAGTCGCAGACGACCGCTCTGCAACGTAGTCAGAGACCCTGCCACGCCTGACCTCTTTAATCTCCTTCAGTAGATCAAGGTCAACACCATCAGGGTCGTGAACCCAGCCGGACGAGTCCGAGAACGTGACGGCTTTACCGCCAAGTTGAGCCACCTTCTCAATCGCGTAGATCGCCACGTTGCCCGACCCGGAGACGGTGACCGTACGACCTTCCAGACTGGTGCCCTGCGTTTTCAACATCGAATCCGCGAAAAGAACCGCGCCGTACCCTGTCGCTTCCTTGCGCCCGCGGGAACCTCCCCAGTCCAGCCCCTTGCCGGTGAGGACTCCTGTCTCCCAACGATTCTTCAACCTGCGGTATTGCCCAAAGAGGAAACCGATCTCCCGCTCCCCCACGCCAATGTCACCAGCAGGAACGTCTGTTTTATCGCCAATGTGTCGCGCCAGTTCGGTCATGAAAGCCTGACAGAAGTTCATCACTTCCCAGTCAGACTTACCGTGTGGGTCAAAGTCAGAACCGCCTTTGCCGCCCCCGATTCCCTGTCCCGTGAGCGCATTCTTGAAGATCTGCTCAAAGCCCAGGAACTTGATGATGTTTCGGTTCACTGATTTGTGGAAGCGTAGGCCGCCCTTGTACGGCCCAAGAGCCGAGTTGAACTCCACCCGGTACCCCCGGTTCACCTGAACCGTGCCACTGTCATCCACCCACGGAACACGGAAAAGGATCTGCCGTTCGGGTTCTACCAAACGTTCCAATAGCGCATGATCTGCGATGTCAGGGTCGCGTTCAACGGCCAAGCTAATCGATTCCATGACCTCGTGTACCGCCTGGTGGAACTCCGGTTCGTTTGGGTTCCGCCGAAGAACCTCGTCGTGTGTTTTCTGTACCAGTGGATGCATGGACTCTGTCCTCCTACTTGGTGCTCCGTTACTCAGTAACCCTCTACTCAGTGGCCCGCGGGGATTTCCGCGTGCTTACCTGTTTCCATTCTCGCTCAGTCTCTTCTGGAGACTTGCAATTATTTCATTGTTTCGGACACTTCGCCGACCAGGAAATATTAGGTTTCTCAAACAAAACCAAGGCCGAATGCATAACCGGCAGTGTTCGCAGAAATGCGCCGCCGACTCGCGCGGGTCCCTCGCCTGTGTAAAACGCCCGACTTGACACGTGGGATAACCATATGCGTGCCAGAAGTTATCCACAGGCCGCAGGGACTTTTCGTTGAAGCGCTACTCACAGCTGTGGACAACTCGGTGGAAAACGTGGGGATATCACCAACCACCGATGCCCGGGTTGCGCCTTCCTGATTCTTCTTTCTCACGTTGACGTTCCGCCTGGTCGCGGTTATGCCCTTCCAGCTCCTCGCGACGTTCTCGCTCCTCTTGGGTCTCGCCCTCAAACGGATCATCGCTTTCCTGCGGCTCCTGCTCCCCCTCACCCTGCTCCGGTTCCTGCTCCGCCTCGTTGTCTCCAGGCTCAGGTTGACCCTGGCCGAGCTTCTCTCGGAGCCGGTCGCCAGCCTCATTCCCGTCTTGTTGGAACTGTTCCGAGGCGGCCTGATTCTGCTCCTCAGGAGAGCCGTCAAACCCGTCCCCATCTGTGCTTTCAGAGGATTCTTGCCACGGAGGAACCTCGCAGGGCGTAACGAGGGCGAGAGCGTCCTCGTAAAACTCCGCCCCCTCTTCCGGCAGTGACGCAGCCGTCGCTTCGTCGCCCTGCATCTCTATTCCAGCAGCCAAGTTCATGCGCACCATGCACTCATATGAGAACGGTTGGATCTCACCCGACTCGCCTCTAACCGCCTTGGGAACCCCGTCCATTGCCCGAGATAACGCTTCCACACCCCCGTCCAAATTCCCCGCCATCAGCTTGGTCGTGCCCAGGTTATACTGCGCCAGCCAAGGCTCCGGGAACCAGGCCGTGACCTGCTCTTGGCGGAGATAGTTCCTCTCAGCAGCAGTCAAATTGCCTCCCTCAGCCTGTGAACGAGCAACGGTTGTCCACAGGAAAAGCGAAGTTAACCACAGGCCGAAAAGTGCCACAACCAGCGCAATCGGCGCAGTCCACTTCAGCACCTTGAGCAGACCCCGCTTCCGCCCAAGGTCTGGTTCGGGAGGTAATGCCATGGCACCAAAAGGCTGTTTTGGTTCGAAGCCCGCTGGCAGCGCGTTCTTCAAAGCACCCTTCTGGTTCTTCTTGCGCGAGCGCTTTGGACGCGGCGCAGGCGGAGTGAGCGGTGTGGGAGGCGGAGTGGGTTGCGGAGTGGGCTGCGGGTTAGCGCTCGACCACCCATTCTGAGAGGCGTCAGGGTTAGATCGCACCGGACCTCCTCAGCCGCGCCAGTTCCGCACCATCGGCCGCGAACTCCCAAATGAGCAGAAGTCCAGCGACCAGCGCAGGGATCCATACAACGTATCGGAAGGTGTTTCGATAGGCCCTGGAGTCCTCGATCAGGTGGGCTCCTTGGATCAGGCCTTCACCTGTTACGCGTGCTTCTTCCTCGGTCGGATTCAAAACCAAATCAACCCCGAGTTCCTTCGCGATTCTCTCCAACCCTGCCTCGTCGATTTTAGAGATGGCAAGCGGTTCTCCTTCCTCGTTTTTCGGATTTCCGGGAGAGTTCGGGTCGGTCATGTAGTCCCCCAACCCCGCGCCGCCCGGCTGGAAAACCCGCATCGGGCCGCCTTCTTCTGTGCCGTATCCGAACACGACGCCGCCATCGATGAAAGGCACCAAGTCGGCCCACCCCAGCGGGTTGTCGCCTCCTAGAACATCAATGTTGGTGGCCTCGCCGTCCGTGAAAACAAGGAGGTAACGGACGTTCTCCGGTCGTTGCTCTTGAGCGCTACTGAGAATTTCCTCCAATGCTGCGACGGGCCTGGTTCCCGCGGATCCTGCCGAGAACTCCGTGACCTCCTGATGCAACGTGTCTGCGAAGCTCCTCACCGCAGACGCGTCGGTGGTGAAAGGCAGCTCCACGCGCGCATCAGCGTCCCAAGTCAGCACGGAGTACCTGGATCCCGCAGTTGCTTGCAAGATAGCAACGATGTCGCTGCGCACTGCGTCCAGGCGGGGTGCGCCCTCGGGCCCATCCTCGGCCGCCATCGACCCGGTCCTATCGACCGCGAAGACAATTTCGATGTTCGAGGTGAGCTCGATTTCCTCTGCCGGCACTGACGGCCCCGCAAGCGCGACAGCCAGCGCAGCACCGATCAGGAATCTCCTCACCCACGCGATGACAGCCCGCCCTCGACCACGTTTGGAACCAGCGGCCTTACGCGCACGCCACGCACCCCAAATGGTCAGAGCGAGGAGCGCCAAGACAAAGAGCACGATCATCTGCGGCTCAGCTAGGGGAAGGAACCTCATAGACGCCTCACCGCCGCCACCATTTTCATAGACGCCTCACCGCCGCCACCATGAGGAGTGCGAGGAAGGCCCAGATTCCCCACATCAACGCTGTGTAGGGGCGATCCGTCTCGACCGTTGTGACCTCGCCTTCCGTGTCCACCAACTGTGAAGCTTGGATCTGGTCGACTATCCCCTCGATCGCGCTCGGGTCAGATGCGTTATAGAAAACCCCGCCCGAGGACTCAACAACGTTACGGAGCTGTTCTCCCTCGGCGGTCAGCGCCCCGTGGTCGCTCGGATACAGCGCGACTATTTCAATGTCGTGATCGGTAGCAAACTTTGCGGCTTGCGCCAAGGAGTAGATCTGCTCACCCATCACCTCGTTGTCAGTAGCCAACAAGATGGTTCGGGACCGGTCGGAGTCCATGTGGTCGAACCCGAGAACGCAGGTCGCTAAACCATCTCCCACCAGGGAAGAGATCATCTGCCCCTCAGGGGCTTCGATCCCGGTTAGGTAGTCCGAGAGCTCAGGGGTAACCAGCACGTAGTCGCCCTGGGGGCCAAGGTACCCGTGGTCAATCAAGCTCGCGGCTTCGTGCAGTTCCTCGCTCACCAACTCGTAGTCGTCGGTCAAAGGGAACTTTACGACAGTCTGCGCGGACCACATTTGCAAAGAGAGCCGCTCCCCTTGAAAATGCTCGACAAGTTCGTCGAACTGCCGCAAGATCTGGCCATCGTAGGGAAGCATCGAGCCTGAAGCGTCCAGGCACAGCACTATGTCTCGGGACGCTAGGGTCGGGTGCTTCGCGTACCTTTCGACGGGGGCTCCCGCGACGATTGACACGGCGAGGGCAACCACGGACGCCAACCCAACAAACGTGATCGCCCCAGTTCGAGCTTTCCGCTGCTGGGCACGGTAGGCCGGCAAAGTCCTTAGGGCCTCAGTGTTTGCCAACCAAGCAACATTCGAACGCCTCTTGCGAAGCGCGGACAGGTAGAAGATCAGGCCTGCCGCGATCACGGCGATTAGGAGCAGGACAGTTATCCAGGGGTATCTCATTGAAGCACCACCTGCGCCGCCAGGTTTAGCCCCGCTTCTACCCTCTGTTGTTCAGCATTGGTGGGAAATGAGCCGTCCTCGCACCAGCGCAACGCATCCACCAAAAGTGGCCATGTTGGGATCAAAACCTGCGCCTCGGACGCGGTCGATGATTCGAGGTTCACCCTGGTCCGCTCCGTGGCAGCCGCCCGGATGATTGCTCCCAGAGCCAGGTGCGCTTCACGCGCGTTCAACTCACCAGTTTGGTATCCGAGGGCAACCTCGCCGATTAACCCCTCGTACCGGGCGCGATGCGCTTGCGAAAGTGTGCGGACCTCGAAGTCGCTGTGGACCCGGGAATGCCGGTACGCGATGGCGAACCCCAAAACCCATACGACCGCCACGACAATCAAAAAGATGCCCAGGATCAGCACCCAATTCGAGTACAGAAGTGGTTCACGAAGAGGCGGTTCTATTGTGACCACCTCCAAATGCCGTGATCAGAGAGCTCAGGACACCTTCCGTACTCCCCACATAAACCCAGTCAATCCCGTAGCGCAGCAGTCTTTGCGCAACGCGGTCGCGACGCATCTTCTGATCCATCTTCCATTGGGCGACGATCGCGTCTTCAGCTTCGTTTCCGCTGGCAAACGTGGGGAGGGGGCCCGAGGCCACATCAACCAACTCCAACTCCTCCACGTGTCGGTAAAGAGTAGGATCCAAGTCCTCAATGATGAAGAAGACGACATCGTGTCGGTAGCTCAAACGTTTCAGGTACTTGTCTTCTGTCGTTTCAAGGCCGGCCAGGTCCGTGATCGCTAAAACCAGTGATCGGCTTCGCCTCACTGCATCAACTCTGCGAAGAACTGCATTGAAGTTGCCGGGCACGCCTTCTGGCGTCGCACGCGTGGCGACTCGTTGCATCGTTTGTGCGTGTGCCAAGCCGGAACGCGCGGGCATGGTGACGATGTCTTTCGTGTCGCCCGCAACAAGGGACAGGTGATCGCCGCGATACGCCGTAAGCCAAGCAATCGCTGTGATCAGCATGGCGGAGATGTCCTCTTTGGGTTCCGGATCCGTTAGCTCCAGCACGTAGTCTCGCTGCCACATTCCGGTACGAGGATCAGTTGGCGGTTCATGCGGCGCAATATTCGACCCAGAGATGCGACCCGAGGACAAAGCCGCCATGTTCGCCCCCGCATCAACAGCGAGGACGACCTTCAGCACCGCCGTCGCTTCGAACCGCTTGATGACAGGCTGACTCAGTCGCGCAGTTGACTTCCAGTCGATGTCTTTTACGTCATCGCCGGCTTTGTATTCGGCCATGTCCAAGAATTCGTGCGAGGTTCCCGCGCCCAACCCTCCGTGCCGCCCCTCCAGCAGGGAGAGTAGTTTCCGTTGGATCGGGAGTTCTATATATTTCGCGTAGTCCTGAACAGATGGTGTTTTCATGGATCAACCGTCGGTTTCCGAGCGCACCTTACGGCACCGGCACCGCTTGGAAGGTGGCGTCAATCAGCCCTTGAACTGGGACGTCGTCGGCTACCGCATCCCATGTGCGCACCAGCCGGTGACGGAGCACTGAGTAACGCATGGCTTTTACATCATCTGGAATCACGTAGTTGCGGCCCTTCATCAGGGCAACGGCTTGCGCTACTTTCATGAGGGCGATGCCGCCACGAGGCGAGGCACCCAACCTCAACTGCTCCGCCAAACCAGGAATCGGGTTCGGGCCTCCGCCACGCGTCGTATTCACGATGTCAACGATGTAGGACTTTATGGCTTTGTGTACAAAGACGCGCGAGGAATAGCCCTGCAGTTCCTCTAATTCTTCCAAGCTGATAGGCGCCGCAGAGAGCGGTCGCTCAAATGCGTCCGCGTCAATCATTTCGAGGATCTCAAGTTCCTCGGCCCGATTCGGATACGTGATGACGACTTTCATGAGGAATCTGTCCATCTGCGCCTCGGGCAGAACGTAGGTCCCTTCCTCCTCGATCGGGTTCTGCGTGGCCATGACCATGAAGGGAACGGGGAGCGGAAAGTTCTCTCCCCCAATGGTGGTTTGGCGCTCTTGCATGGCTTCGAGCATCGCGGATTGGGTTTTCGCCGAGGACCTATTTATCTCATCCAACAGCACAAAGTTCGCGTGTACGGGCCCCAACTGGGTGGAGAAGTGGCCTGTGGCAGGGTTGAAAATCTGGGTGCCAACAATGTCGTTTGGCATGAGGTCTGGGGTGCATTGGATCCGGTGGAAAGTGCCGGAGACAGACTGCGCAAGCGTCTGCGCCGCGGTCGTCTTCGCTAGTCCCGGCACCGATTCGATGAGCACGTGGCCCTGTGCGAGGAGTGCTGCGATCATCGCGTTACGCAATTCGTTTTGGCCAACGACCCGCTGGGAGAACAGGTCTTCCACTCGGCCAAGGAGTGCCCCCGCGCGAACCAACTCCGGATCACTCAGGTACCCCAGGGAGGCCTTCGACTTCACGACCCCGTCGACCACTACTTCATCCTCTCCCCCGATTTGGCCCCCAATCTGGCCCCCAGTTTGGCCCCCAGCCTGGGTTCCCCATACTTGGCCCCCAATCTGGCCCCCAGCCTGGGTTCCCCCGGCCCTTGCAGCGAATCCCTCGCCGGATCCCGAGTTCACCCCCGAGTTCGCCTCCGAATCGGCCCCCGAATCAGCCTCCAAATCGGCCCCCGAATCGGCCCCCGAGTTCACCTCAACCTCCTGGATCCGAGCAACGGCGGGAACCCCACCGGGCACAGCAACTCCACCGGGCACAGGAGTGCCGTCGCCGACCGGCACCGGCTGGTCCTGCAACGGACCTGTAACTGGCGTTTGAGTCATCGTGTGCAACTCCAAGATTGAGATTGATGGTGTGCATAAACCGCGTAGCCATTCTATGCGGATTTCCTGGCAGGACACTGGGAGCCTTCACCGCCCCGTCACCCAGCCAAGCCTCCGACCGGGTGACCCCTCACCGTGGATATGGTCCTCCCCCGACTCGGCCTAACGCCCGCACTCGGCGCAACAGCTCCGGCACAACAGCCCTGCAACAACGCAACAGCCTGTCGCGACAGCCCCGGCCCGCGCTACCGAAGGACAGTCTTCCACGTTGAAAATGCCGTATCCTCGACGACCAAGGCGCTGCGCTCTGTGCGATCGAGACACTGCCGCTCTGTGCAATCGGGGCGCTGCCGCTCTGGCCGTTACGTCCAGCCAGTAACCTCGTCTCGCGTGCGCGCACCTCAACTAAACGAGAAAGATCCGCACTATGGGTTTGTTCCAGCTGACGTGTAGTATTCTGGGCACTGTCACGATGGCCCTTCGGACAGGCAGGATGAGCTGCCCTGGCCACCGATTCCTTGTCTAGGAGCACGTTGTCCTACCAACCGGGAGACCCCCCGACCTAAGCAGCAAAACCAGTCTTCGAAGGCAGCGCAACAGCTCTCCCGCTGGAACACACCCTTCATTCGAACGTTTTTCACGGTTTTTCTGTTTCTGGTGATTGTCGTCATGGGGATTGCGGGTTTTTCTCACCGACTGTCGGAGGAAGAATTCGCGCGTGCACCGAAGAACCCCGACGGCACTCGCGTCACTTGCAGTCCCATCCGTTTCGAAGGGCCCGGAGACGGGACGCGGTGGGTCGCGGACAAGTGCAGCGATGGCAATTACTACTCTCCCTCCGGGCACGTCCTCACCGAAGAGGAAGTCGCCAAACGGATCTACTTGGCATCAGTGATGACAACCGGGTGGGATGACAAAATGAGCTTGGACGATCCAGACGCGCTCGTGTGGTTGGAAGATTACGAACCAGCCGAATAAAACGACCAGGCGATCCACACAACCAAGCGATCAACACGACCAAGCAAACAAGACTAAGCAAATAGGACCTTCAGCTGCCCATCTTGCTGAGGCATTGTCGAGTTTTCTCCCCACCGGACGGAGATCGCCTGCAGCGTCGTCCCGGAGCATCGATGGGAAAGCGCCAGAGACTTCTACTTTGCGTTAGCGAATGTCGGCCTACAGGACCAGGCTGACAGGGTCTCGGCGCTCTGGCATCAGTACAACCAGCCCGAGGGCTAGCTCGCCCGACGCACTAACCAACACAGAACCCAACAAACACAAAACCCAACAAACACAGAAGGGGTGCGCCAGCCTCTCGGCCGACGCACCCCTTACCGGTGCTCAATGTTGGCGAACCAACAGATTCGAAGAGTTAGGCCTCCTCAGCCTCCGCCTTCTTGGCTGCCTCAATGCGCTCATGCAGCTTCTTGAGCTGCTCACGCACGGCTTCAGGAACACGATCGCCGAACTGCTCGAAGTAGGTGGCCGAGTCATCGGTCTCAAACTCCCAGGCCTCCGGGTCGATCTCATACAGCGCGTCCCAGTCCTCTTCAGTGAAGCCTTCCAGGCCCTCAATGTTGAAGTCCTCGAACTTGGGGTAGCGGCCGGTGATACCGTCGATAGCGTCGACTTCGCCAGCCGTGCGACGGACGATCCAGTCCAGCACACGGGCGTTGTCGCCGTAGCCTGGCCACAGGAACTTGCCGTCGGCATCCTTGCGGAACCAGTTCACCTGGTAGACCTGGGGGAACTTGTCGCCAAGCTGCTGGCCCATCTTCACCCAGTGGCCCCAGTAGTCGGCCATGTTGTAGCCACAGAAGGGCAGCATTGCGAACGGGTCGTGACGTAGCGAGCCAGCCTTAACGTCGGTGGCTGCTGCGGTGACCTCAGACGCAACGGTTGCGCCGATGTAGACGCCGTGATCCTGGTCGTATGCCTCGGCAACCAACGGAACGTTGGTCGCGCGGCGACCACCAAACAGGATCGCGTCAACCGGCACGCCGTCCGGGGCTTCCCAGTCATCCGAGATGATCGGGCACTGCCATGCCGGCGCCGTGAAACGGCTGTTGGGGTGCGAGGACGGAGCATCAGACTCGGGGGTCCAATCGTTTCCGTGCCAGTCAATCAGATGCGCAGGGGGCTCATCCGTCATGCCTTCCCACCACACATCGCCATCGTCGGTCAGTGCGACGTTGGTGAAGATGGTGTTGGCGCGCATGGACTCCATGGCCATGGGGTTGGTCTTCATTGAAGTTCCAGGGGCGACGCCGAAGAAGCCGGCTTCCGGGTTGATCGCGTAGAGGCGACCATCCTTGCCGGGGCGCATCCAAGCGATGTCGTCGCCAACGGTCTCCACCTTGTAGCCGGGGATCGTGGGCTGAAGCATCGCGAGGTTTGTCTTGCCACAAGCCGAGGGGAACGCAGCGGTAACGAAGAACTTGCGTCCGTCAGATTCGCGGGTCAGGCCGAGGATGAGCATGTGCTCAGCCATCCAGTCATTGTCGCGAGCCATGGTCGACGCGATACGCAGCGCGTACGCCTTCTTGCCCAGGAGCGCGTTGCCGCCGTAGCCAGATCCGTAAGACCAGATTTCGTTGGTTTCGGGGAACTGGGTGATGTACTTGTCGTCATTGCAAGGCCACGTGGTGTCCTCTACGCCTTCAGTCAGAGGCATACCAACCGAGTGAACCGCGGGGACCCACTGCTTGCCAGCCGCAATCTGCTCCATCGCGGCGTCACCCATGCGCGTCATGATGCGCATGTTGACAACAACGTAAGGCGAGTCCGTAATCTCAATACCCAACTGGGAGATCGGTCCACCAACAGGTCCCATGGAGAACGGAATCACGTACATGGTGCGGCCCACCATGGAGCCGTCAAACTTCTCCTTGAGGGTGGCCTTCATTTCGGCCGGATCTGCCCAGTTATTGGTGGGGCCGGCGTCTTCCGGGTCCTCACAGCAGATGAAGGTACGCGACTCAACGCGTGCAACGTCTGATGGCAGGGAGCGTGCAAGGAAACTGTTGGGACGCAGTTCGGGGTTCAAACGAACGAACATTCCGCTTTCGACCATTTGGTCGGTCAAACGAGTCCACTCGGCATCCGAACCATCCATGAACTCGACGCGCTCCGGCTTGGTCAACTCAGCGATCTCAGCTACCCAGCTGACGACATCTTCAGGAGCATTTTCCGGAGCTGCCTCCCGGACATCCTTTTCAGTCACGGTCATTAGTGCTTGCCTCCTAAGGCGATGGCAATCTGCCAACTTTGTGCCAATAACAATTCAGCCCTTCGATTATCGCAAATCCCTCCGCCCTTTGCATGGTCGTTAAGTCCCTTCAGCGCATGGCTTACAGGCGACGTAGGATCGCCCGTCTTCTGCACGTTTTGTACGAGGAACCCTGTAATAACGCCACTAATGACGCCCGCGACCAGAATCGGCCACCGCCCTCGCGCTTATGACATGCGGTGTGACGGGACCTAAAGCAAAACGTAACTAAAACAGAACGTGAGAGGGGACCGAGGACGGAACCTAAAACGAAGCATGGACGGGACGTAGTTGTACGGCATGGATGGGACCTAGTCGTAAGGTCCCCCATCGCGATGACTTTGCTTACAGAGTCGCAAGATAACACCCGGGAACGTTCCGGAATGGACCACTCGCTTAGCAGGCTATCTCGGTTGTGTGGTTAAGTTGTGTTGTACAAGCCCTCCTCAAAGTAAACGGAGATTTGCCGTGGCAATAAAGCCGGATCGTGGCCCTTCTTTTTTCGAGCTTCTTACTCAGTTGGCTCAGAAATCAGTCGTCGCTTCTAACCTTCTCCATGACATCGTCAATGCCCCATTTGATGAAAAGTCGGGGCTTCGCGACCAGCTCCACGATGTGGAGCATGAGGCGGACGAGATCAACCATGCCTTTGGCCGCAAGTTGAACCAGTCATTTGTGACTCCGTTCGACCGTGACGACATGCGGGAACTAGCTGGTCTCCTGGACGACTGCGTGGACATGATCGATGAGGCCGGCGACATGATCGTCCTGTACAAGCTGGATGACATTCCTGAGAACTTCTTCAGGGGCATCAACCAGCAGGTAAACGTGCTGCAAAAGTCGTCCGAGCTCACCGCGAAAGCACTTCCTCGACTCAAAAAGCCGATGGAGTTGCAACCCTACTGGCTGGAAGTAAATATCTTGGAAAACCAGGCAGACAAGTTCTACCGCCGCTCCCTGGCAGACCTCTTCGAGTCTGGTCTGGACACGCTCACGGTCATCAAGCTCAAAGACCTTATTGAGACGCTGGAAGCGGCTGCAGACGCGTTTGAGGAGTTTGCCTACGCGATCGAAACCATCGCGGTCAAGGAGTCGTAGGCCGTGACCCTCAACCTGATACTGGTTGTAATCGTTATCCTCATCGCCCTTTGGTTTGATTTCACCAACGGCTTCCACGATGCGGCGAACGCTATCGCAACCACCGTTGCAACCGGGGCGTTGAAGCCACGTACCGCCCTGATCATGGCCGCCGTTATGAACCTTGTCGGCGCACTGCTGGGCACCGAGGTCGCCAAGACAATCGGCGAAGGCATCATCGACATCACGGGGTTCGCAACCTCTGAGGCCGAGCTGGTACAAAGAGCGGGCCTCGTCATTGTCTTATCGGCCCTCGTCGGAGCGGTCACCTGGAACTATGCGACGTGGTGGTTCGGATTGCCGTCGTCCTCGTCCCACGCCATGATCGGTGGCCTGGTGGGAGCAGGCGTTGCCTCGGCGACGACAGTTCACTGGGTGGGCATCACGAAGACAGTTATCATCCCGATGTTCGCCTCCCCCTTTATCGGTTTCGTGCTGAGCTACCTGTTCATGAAACTGCTGCTGGCGCTCTTTGCTTCTATGCCGTACCACCGAACGATGCGCCGGTTCCGGTATGCGCAGCGGTTTTCTTCGGCGGCTGTTGCCCTCGGACACGGCCTGCAAGATGCGCAGAAGACCATGGGCGTCATCGTGATCGCACTTCTCGCGGGAGGGTACGGGGAAACCCACAACATCTTCGACCCGGTCAGTGGCGACATGACGATCCCCTTCTGGGTGAAGGTGTCGGCGGCGGGCGCGATCGCGTTGGGAACGTACTCGGGCGGCTGGAGGATTATGAAGACCCTGGGGTCCAAGATGATCGATCTAGATCCTGCCAGTGGCTTTGCCGCAGAGACCGTGTCGGCAACCGTTCTCTACAGCGCCGCATACATCTTCCACGCACCGATTTCCACCACCCAGTCGATCACCGCCGCGATCCTGGGCGCTGGCGCAACCAAGCGTAAGTCAGCGGTCCGCTGGTCTGTCGTTGGAAACATTGTCGTGGCATGGGTGTTGACGCTCCCTGCGGCCGCACTGGTTTCCTCGTTGTTCTACTTCTTGTTCAACGCGATAATCCCGACCTGATCGGATCGGATTGGCTTAGATCGGATTGGATTGGATCCAACCTCGCCCAACCTCGCCCAACCTCGCCCAGCGTGGCGCTAAAGCGAACATGGGCTTCGCGGCCGGCGACTGTCAATCCGCTCGGAGTCAACGAGGCGCTTCCCGGTCCTTTCCGGCTGTTCCCGGTCCTTCCCGGTCCTTAATATGGCCCCCGGTCCTTAAATACCATGTTACGAATAGGCGATCGCCCTGGGAGGCCACGCCTC
>ERZ1032852.35-NODE-35-length-37810-cov-9.222275_pt1 | contig 37810 bp, 36 predicted proteins | sample MGYA00516689_ERZ1032852 | MGnify/ENA primary metagenome ERZ1032852 (study PRJEB33719, sample SAMN04262499) | wastewater metagenome | biome: rural village; feature: composting latrine chamber; material: composting feces with ash | place: El Salvador | collected...
GGCAAATTGGGCTAATATCCTTATCTGCTAATGAGAAGTTTGTAAAGTTTTTAATGATTTGATTTCTGTCGTGCGTGTACTCATATCGCTTTTTGTGGAGTTCAAGCATTTCATTAATAGTGTACGTGTTGAGTAATTCATGTAAGTCCCAAAAGTCTTTTTTTCTTCCTATTCGTGATACAACATCTACTTTCATTGCTGTTACATCATCCAAACTTGCAATGCGTATATTGTCTATAATATCGCAAGGGTCGTTTATTTCTTCATGGTAAAACATATCCACTTTTACACTATGTTCTTCTGATTCTCCAATATAATAAGAGCGTCCAAAGCCAACTATATTTGTTGTATCTGTACAATAATAGTATGGGTATTTATTCTGAAAGAAGTTTTCAAAAATAGTAAAGTCGAGACTATTGTATGGGGCATTTGTAAAAAGGTCTATGTCAACCGACTTTCTATGACCCATTCTCAAGCTGAGTGATGTTCCGCCTACCAAGAGAAATGAGGCGAACATCGTCTCTTGCATGATATCATTAAGAATACTTTGTAGTAATGGTGTTACGGTTTCGTAATGAAGCTTTAGGACTTTGTGATCATTCATTCGGTTAGTTGTTTTGTTTCTTATTTTTCGCAATGTATTCTTCCTGCAGCTCATTTACAGACATACCATAAAATCGTTGAATCTCTTCAATCTCATTTTGGCTTCCTCTTTCCAAAACCCTGGAAACAACGGCCTGTTTATATTTCCCCCAATTGATGCTATCAAAATCTGCATCCCAAAAGAGGGATTTTCTGATGTTGGGAGGTGTAGGGTATTGGTCTGCCAGTAGTTTGTCTTTGTGCTGTTTTATTTCATAAAATGATTGGAGGATTAGCAGAAAGCCTTCTTCGTATTGCAGTATGGGTTCTATCTTTAAGGCTTGTGCAATGGTTAGATTACGTTTGCCCCCAATAATCGCATTTATGGTTTGATAGGGAATGCCGGTCTCCTCAGCCAAATGGCGTTGGGTGATATTTCTTTTCTTCAGCTCCCTTTCTATTACCTTGCCGGGATGAACACCTTTTAGTATATTGATGCGATTGTCCATATCATTGCTTTGATACAAAGATATGAATAAATAAACAAAAGTGTTTATATTGCAATCACTTTTTGATTGTTTGTTACCCAAATTAGATTCTTCCCCTTATATCACCCCCTTAATCCACTTCAGCATTTCTTCTAGCGCCCGCGGCGAAAAAGTCTGTTCTATCTGTCCGTATTCGGTGGGGAGACCAGTTGTTGTTTCCTGAAACAGGTGATTGAGTCCTTCCAGTTCCACTATCTTATACTTTTTGTTCTTTGCCTGCTTAAGGGCTTCTTCGATGGCTGAAAGGTTTTCTTTGGCAGATACTTGCAGGTCGAGTGAACCGTTGAGTGCCAGGACGGGAGTTTTCAGCTTTCTGAGCACGGTTGCAGGGTCGTGTTTGATAAAGTAACGCACCCATGGCTTTTCAAACTGTGCAAGCATGGAGGTTTTTAGTTGCTCTACGTGTGCTTCGGTTATCCCTTCCAACAGAGAATTGTTTTTGGTATATGAGTCAAGAAACTCGTTCACATTATCTTTCCAATTATCATCATCGGATTTCAGAATTATATCATAGAAAGCTCGATTTATTTTACCGGTCTGATCCAAAATTTCGTCGGGAACTCCCGAGGCTTTTGCAATAGTGCGTGTCTGTTTCATCAGCAGTTCATCGCCACGCACACCTGTGCCGGCAAGTAGTACAATGAATGACACTTTCTTGTTGCGCTCTGCCACTATTGGTGCAATGATTCCGCCTTCGCTGTGACCAATCAAACCAACTTTCTTTTTGTCTATATCATTTCTGCTCAACAGGTATTCAACTGCAGCCTCCACATCGTTTGCAAAGTTTTCGCTTGTTGCCGAGTCAAAGTCTCCGCCTGATTGTGCTGTGCCTCTATCGTCGAAGCGCAGTACACCAATACCGTTGCGTGTAAGATAGTCGGCAATTACCAGAAAGGGTTTGTGTCCCATTATCTCCTGGTTTCGGTCTTGTGCACCGCTGCCGCTAATCAAAACCACTACGGGATGCTTACCTTTATCTGAAGGCAGAGTGAGAGTTCCTGCCAGTGTGATTCCCTCTTTTTTGTTCTCAAAAGTCAGGTCTTCTGTATAATAGGGGTAGGGTTCTTGAGGTTCTTGCGGACGATTTGGAGGTATGGGTTTGTCCGCAGTTCTGTTTAGGGTGAGTGGGAAGTTCATCCCTGACTGGGTGAATTGGCCTTCTATCTTATCGACGTTTAATTTGCCTGAGTAGCTAACACCCAGGGTTTTTATTGAGATGTTGAATCTGTTATTGTCAAAGCTCACCTCATCGCAGGGAATTCCGTATGCTCCCTGGTCGGGGCTGTCCATTGTGACGGAATAGCCAAGTTCGGTTATGTCAATGTTGAAAACAATGGTCAGCTCTTTGTTCATTACGTTTAGCTTACCGCTCCACACACCAACAATGTCTTGTGACGATAGCGATAATGCAAACAGAGTCAGCACAAAGGAAAAGAGTAGTTTTTTAATCATGGCGCACACGGTTTTAGAGTGTTCGTTATTTCTTAATGATGTAAAGATATAACAAACATCTTGATATCATCTACATATTTCCTATTGTTTGATAAGCGGGGCACTTTGTTCTGGCCTCCCGATTTTTTACGATGCTTCATCCATCTGTAAAAAATACCCGGAGGTACTATCTGTATCATGGGTTTTGATAGTGACAAGTCGTTTGTGCGCTTAGCCTCGTAGTCTGAGTTTAATTTCTTCAGATTCTTATCGAGATGCTCGGAAAAGAGTTCAATATTCTCCGGACGTTGTTCAAATTCGATAATCCACTCATGAGCACCACCCGATGTTTCACTAAAATAGACCGGTGCTGCCGTGTATTCCAATACTCTTGAGTTTGTTGCTTCGCATGCCATTTGCAGTGCCTTGTCGGTGTTGTCAACAATTAGTTCTTCGCCAAAGGCGTTGATAAATTGTTTGGTTCTGCCTGTTATTCTGAACAGATGTGGATTGGTGGACGTAAACTCAATGGTGTCGCCGATTTTGTAGCGCCATAGGCCACCGCTGGTGCTAATCACAATGGCATATTGTTTTCCGACTTCCACTTCATGTAGTGTTATTGCCTTGGGATTTTCACTGTTCCATTCTTCTGCAGGTATGAATTCGTAGAATATTTCATTATCGAGTAGCAGGAGCATATCTTTTGATTCTTTTGAATATTGGATTCCAAAAAAACCTTCAGATGCATTATAGGTTTCCCAATATCTCATATTTGGTATTCCTATGATCTTTTCATATTGTGTTTTGTATGGAGTGAAACTAACGCCACCATGAAAGAATACCTCCAGGTTTGGCCACAAATCGCTAATGGAGCGACCACTGTCGGCAATCACTTTCTTGAGCAGAACCAACATCCAGGAGGGAACGCCAAGCAGTGCGCGGATATCTTCTTTTGCTGAGTATGCGGAGAGTTTCTCAAGCTTTTCTTCCCAGTTGGGTATAAGGGCGATGTTCTTTGGTGTTCTTGAAAATTTTGTTGCAAAAGGGAGGTTCTTCATCAAAATGGCTGATATGTCTCCGGTGAAGATGTCTCCGCCAATGTTGTTTATCTGTTGGCTGCCTCCAATCACTAATGTTTTGCCAAAAAGATATGATGCATCAGGATAATTGTTGCCATACAGGCCAAGCATATGATGGCCCGCTCTGTAATGACCATTCAGCAATGACTCTTGTGTTACAGGTATATATTTGCTTTTGTCTTCGGTGGTTCCGCTTGACATGGCAAACCATTTCACAGGGCTGTCCCAAAGCACATTTGATTGTTTGTCAATTATTATTTTATCCAGATAGGGTTTCAGGTTTTCATAATCTGCAATAGGCACCTGTGTTTTAAAATCTTTGACCCCTTTTATTTTCTGAAATTTATGTTCTGTGCCAAAGAGGGTATTTGCTCCATGTTTTAGCAGATAACTTAAAGTTTTTTCTTGTGTTGAAAGCGGGGATTCAATAAACTGTTCTATTGTTTTATAGTAGGAATTAATAAATCGCTTAACAATATGCTTTGCAATAATCATTGTCTATAAATATTTATGGTTGAACTGTTTGATCTGTTATTCATTCAGGTGCTATGCGGATTAAAAAACTATGAGCCTGGAACAATTAAATATCTTTATGCCCCAAGAGTTGCTTTAGCTGTCAATTCTGATAAAGTCACCACTCATTGTAAACTCCAAATCCAAGTCGTTGTTCAGCTCCACTTGTTGGTTTTTGCCGTCAAGCTCCCAGCCTACTATGTAGTTGTTCGGATAGTTGTCCGAAACGTATTGTTTAATTTTTGCAGGAATCACACTGTCTGGTAGCTTTGTCACACCCTCAATGTCGATTATTTCTTTCTTACGGTTAAACTTCAGTTTGAAATTGCCTTCCAGCATCACTTCGTAGGTTTTTGTGAAGTCGTCCAACTCTATTGTGGATTGTAGTATTTTGGCTTCCGGAAAGTGAGTTGAAATATAGCTGCTGATTTCAGCGGGTAACTTGTCGTTTGATATGATCTCTTCTTTGTCGCAACTGCTAAAAGCAAAAAGAGAGGTGGCGAGCAAAGTCATTGCGATAAAAATGTTTTTTGTTTTCATAATTTATATATATTGAATTATTTGTGGCTACTCTTTTTAGGATTTTCGCCTTCTCCATTATTTATTTTCTTAGTCGGGAATCTTACTGATTATACCTCCATCAGGATTGAAGGAGACTTTCCATTCCTCATTGAATCTTTTGAGTTCAAGTGTGTATATAACTGAGTTGCCTTCTGAAATCCTTTTAACGTCACTTATTCGATATCCACCAAAGTCTGTGTTGATTTTTTTAATAATCTGTGTGGGGAGTTTGTTTTTTGATATTTCTTCTTTGTGGCGTACTATCTTTCCCAGGTTATCAAACCAAACGGTGTGATCGTTTCTGCGTAATCCCGTTTCAAATTCCACCTTGTAGATGTTTTGCTCCATTTTCCATTCTACGTCATAGGTGCGAGGAAAGTGCTTGTGAAATGAGTTGATTATAACTGATGGCACATCTCTTTTGTGAATCTTTTGTCCGAATACTGTTCCTGTCGTCAACAGAATAACAATGAGTGTAACTAATCCTTGTTTATTCATTTTCCCTTCATTTAAAATTATGGTACAAAGTAAATACCCAAATCTGGAAACATTTGGGAAAAAGGAGGCAGTTAAGAAAATTGTGTGTTATTTTTTTAGATTTATCTCGAAACAGTGCCGGTTTTGTTGGTATTTATATGTAATGGCGAAACCATGTAGGTCGCAAATTGCTTTAACAACGGAAAGCCCCAAGCCTGAACCATGGGTATTGTCTGATTTGTAGAATCGGGTGAATATTAATTTTTCATCTAATGGCTCGTTATTGCTTGAGTTGCAAACTGTAAATCGGTCTTTTGATAATTCTATTGTAATGGAACCACCTGATGGATGGTTGTGAAAGATGGCATTTCTAATTAGATTCGAAACAAGAATGTCAGCAAGTGCGGGATCTGTTTCAATAGTGACCCGGTCTCTTTCCGTAAATGATACTGAGATGTCTCTAAATTCTGCCAGGTCTTCGAAGTCACTTAATATTTGTTTAATGATGTCGTTGAGTAAGACATAAGCAGAGTTTGGGAATTGGCGGTTTTCGATTTTTGATAGCAAAAGCAGTGACTTGTTGGTTTTGACCAATTGCTCAACTATTCTTATGGTATCACTTATACTTTGTGCCTGTTCATCATTTAGGTTTCCTTTTTCAACGAGTAGCTCTAGTTTGTTTATAACTATGGCTAAAGGTGTTTGCAGTTCGTGCGATGCATTTCCAATAAACTGCTTCTGTTGGTCAAAGAGTTCAGTGTTGCGTTTTAGAAGGGTATTTACGGCTATCTCCAGATCATTGAACTCTTTAGTTTTAGTTTTTATTGATATTGGGTCTTTGTTCTTGTCAAGATTATAGGATTTTAATTGAGACAGCAGGGCATAAAATGGATTCCACAATTGTTTTAGAGTGATGTTGTTTATCAAAATCATTGTTAAGAAAAGCAAAACAAACAGGGTTAAGATATTCCATAAAATATGTTCTGCGAGATCATCTTCTTCTATCATGGAGTAGACAACCTTAAGTTCGTAATAATTGCCGTCTGTCTCAAATGCAGTTGTTAGCATACGCATGGGCTCAGGCTCCGGGTATGGGTCGTTGGAGTCTTGCATATACATTACTGTGTCTTTATAACTGTCTTTTTGATATTGTGCAGCATCAGAGCTGATTTGTCTTATTGCAAAAAAACTATCGTCAAAATCCTGGTTGTCAAGAATGGTTGAGTCTGATTGTACTTGATATACGATCTGACGTTTGTAGTTGTCTAATCCTTCATCAACACTCGTTTTTATTTCACTATAAATAGTGAAATAAAATATTAAAGCCCATAATCCAATGACAATCATCATTGGGATAACAAGAAATTTTATGGACTGGTTGAGAAGTTTCATTTTTCAGTTAATTTGTATCCCATTCCGTAAACTGCCTCAATCTCGATATTGGCGCTTGCTGTTTGAAGTTTTTTGCGAAGATTTTTTATCTGGTAATATATAAAATCAAAACTATCTGCCTGATCAATGTTGTCTCCCCAAACATGTTCTGCCAAAGCCGTTTTTGATACTAATCTGTCCTTGTTTAGAAGAAAATAGGCTAGCATGTCAAACTCTTTTCTGTTTAGTGATACATTGTTTTCATCAATAATCAGGGAGCGCTCATCGGTATCCAGGATGAGGTTTGCAACTTCAATTTTGCTCTTGCCGCCAAATGTTTTTCTTCTCAACACTGCTTTTATTCTGGCATTGAGTTCTGCAATATGAAACGGTTTTGCCAGGTAGTCGTCTGCTCCAAGATCTAATCCCTTAATTTTATCGTCAAGTGAGTCTTTGGCTGATATGATAATTACGTTTGATGGTTTGTTGGATTTCTTGAGTTTCTCAAGTAGCTTGAGTCCGTTGCCTCCCGGCAGCGTAATATCTAGTAATATGCAGTCGTAATCATATATTCCGATTTTATCGGAGGCTGAAGTAAAATCATGCGCTGTCTCTATCACATAGTTTTCTTTGCTAAGTGACTCGGCAATAATTTGTCTTAATTCTTTCTCGTCTTCAATAACTAGAATTTTCATGATGTAAAGATAAAAGAAAATTTGGGATTTCCTTTCTCAATTCACCACCACACTCAACCCCGTCATATAAAATCCGTCCACATCTCGTAACTGCCCGTAGGGAATAATACCTCGGTAGTGGCGCAGGTATATACCCACATGGCGTTGGGTATTTTTGATTGGGATTCGGTATCCTGCATATAAGTTGGCCGACCATGCACGCTTCTCTGGATTGTCGGCGGTATAGCCAAATTTTGTACCTCTTTGTATTTCGGTTGATGCAACCAGATTGTTGCCTGTTATGCCTTTGTATAGGATGGGGTAGGTGTATTCTGCTATTAGGAACCAGGAGTCTTTGTTTTTCGATAATGTAATCTCTTGTCCTTTGACTTCGTTTTCGTCAATTTTATAGAATCCGGGTTTGTTGGGCAGTAGTCGTTGATAACCTATTTCGGCGCTCAGGTTGGGCTTTCGTCTGTCATAGTCTTTGTTGAAGCCCACATTTAGTTGCCACACTTCGTAACCGATGTTGATTCTGGCAAACTCATCGAGCTTTGTGTAAGAGTCTATCGTAAACTCATCACCAATATGTGTGCTCTCGTGAAGAATGGGTACGAGGGTGAGGTGATAGTTTTTGAAAAAAGAGTTGCTGCTGTTAGTTGGCGTGTAGTGGAAAAATAGTTTTGCTCCGATGCGATAGTCGTTATTCACTACGGGGCGAGTGCGAAACCGACTTGCCGAACTGCGGACCCTTTCCGCAAATGTCGCAAACTGAGGCCACGGGTGCTCCTAAAATATCGTCTTATCTGCCTTGCAATCCGCGCCTCCGCGGGGAAGGCGGCGTCAAAGCAACTAACAAAGACTACCCGTTGACAACAGACAACAGCAATGTTGAGGCACCTGGTTTGGTGTCATGTCTCCCACACTTAGGGCTTTGGCGGGTTTGGCCTCGTCCAAATTCGCGTTCTCTGGTCGAAGCGGGGCGAGGTCGAAGCACAGCAGCGCGGACGCGTTAGGACGTGGCCTCGGCTGTTCTTGGTCGGGAGGGTTCGGCAGTGTCGGTGGTAGGTGAGACACTGAGACTGTCGCTGTGGGGGCGAGTGAACGAATGCCCGGGGTTGGCATCTGGTCGTATACGGCCGGGTGACTTTCGAGTCTGTTTTTGGGGGGGTGCGGAGAAGATGGCGGTAACGGAACTGGATGCGCCTTTGACTCTTAGGCTGCCCAAAGCGGCGGCTCGTAGATTGTCGGAAGCCGGGTTTGATACGGTCGAGGATCTTCTTAGCTATGCGCCTCTTCGCTACTACCAGTGGGGGAAGCTAACTGACATCGGCTCACTGGTAGAGGGGGAGTCTGCCACGTTGCTGGTGGAGGTGGTGAACCAGAACCTTCTTCGAAATCGCAATGGAGGATATCGCCTGGTGGTCATAGTCACAGATGGTCATCGGTCGCTGTCGTGCACTTTCTTCGCTAAGAACCCCTACATGTTGTCCCACCACCAGAGAGTGTTGAAGCCGGGGGCCACTGTACTTGTTAGTGGCAAGGTCAGCAGTTATCGCGGTCAGATGCAGCTGGTCCAGCCAGAATTTGAGGAAGTGGAGGAAGGGTCAGCGCAGGACGTTGCTCGGCGAGCGGGCCGTCCCATACCGATCTATAGGTCTGTCGCGGGACTGGCTTCTTGGAAGGTCGCATCGCTCATCGGTTCTCTCCTGGACCAGGTTGAAGAAGATGATGTTCCCCAGGTTTTGGATGAGGACACAATGCGTCGCCACGCTCTTGTCGGGTATGGGCAAGCGCTGCGAATGCTTCACCAGCCCGAAGCCCCTGTGGATTGGCAGGAAGCGAAACGATCATTAGCGTGGCGGGAGGCGCTGGTTCTTCAGACCGCGCTGCTTGCAGACCGGGTCCGGGGTGACACGCAGGCGCCGCCGCTCCGGGCGACAAACGGGCTTGATCCCAGCCGCAGTTTGGTTGCTGCCCTGCAGCGAGGGCTGCCTTTTTCCTTGACTGAAGCGCAGGAACAAGCATGGGCGCAGATATCCGGCGAACTTGATCAAACGAAACCGATGCAACGCCTACTGCAGGCAGATGTCGGGGCAGGCAAGACTGTTGTCGCACTCCTCGCCATGGTGCAAACAGTGGAGGCCGGCTACCAGGCGGCGATGCTCGCTCCCACCGAGGTCCTGGCGCGTCAGCACTACGTATCTTTGACTCGAATGCTCGAAGGGGCAGAGGTCGACATTCCGGTGCATCTTCTTACATCGAAGAGGGCCAGCGCGGAAAAGAACCAAGTCTTAGCGTCGCTAGCAGCAGGCGAACCCTGCATTGTCGTAGGGACACATGCCTTGATTCAGGAGGGGGTGGAGATCCCTAACCTCGGTCTGCTCGTTGTCGATGAACAGCACCGTTTCGGTGTTGCACAGCGGGAACACCTGCGGCAAGGGCACGAACTTACACCACACCTTCTGGTAATGACAGCAACCCCAATTCCACGGACAATCGCCATGACCGTGTTTGGTGACCTGGACGTTACTGCAATGAAGGGGCTTCCGCCTGGGAGAAAGAAAGTTGACACGTTCCTCATCGATGAGCGCAATCAGGTCTGGATGGATCGGGTTTGGGAGCGCGCTCGGGAAGAAGTTGATGGGGGAGGCCGTGTGTACGTGGTGTGCCCTCGGATAGATCCCGATGAGAAAGACAAAGCGAAAAAGGGTGCAGAGGGAGAGGCGGAAATTCCCTCGGCCCTCGCCACTCTCAAATCCCTGAAGGAAAGCCCCGTTTTTGAGGGTGTAGAAATAGGTCTGGCGCATGGGAGGTTGGCTCCGGCCGATAATGCGCGCACGTTTGCGGACTTCGCGTCCGGAAAAGAACCTGTTCTTGTTGCGACGACCGTTATCGAAGTTGGCGTGGATGTGCCGGAGGCGACGATGATGGTGATTTTGGGGGGCAACCGGTTTGGCCTTTCCCAACTGCATCAGTTGCGCGGCAGGGTGGGGCGCTCGGAGCGGGCCAGTGTTTGCATGATTACGCACCCAGGGGATCTAGCGCCGGAGACTGCTGAAAGGATGCGGGTGATCGCTGGAACCTCGGACGGGTTTGAGCTCGCTGAAGCCGACTTGAGACTTCGCAAAGAAGGTGATGTTTTGGGGAAGAATCAGTCGGGCGCGGTCTCAAGCCTGAGGTTTTTGTCGGTGCGTGACGACGCGGCCATAATCTCTGGGGCCCGGGACACCGCCACGGAAATACTTCGCCGAGATCCTCAACTTTCTGAGCACACTGCGTTGGCGGATGCGGTTCGTGCTCGCGCAGGTGAAGAATTGGTGTGGCTAGAAAGAAACTGATTGGACTGGGTAGGGGACTGGTATGACGCGGATCATCGCGGGTTTGGCGAAGGGGCGCCGACTCGATGTGCCCTCAACGGGGACACGCCCAACATCTGACAAGACGCGGGAGGCGATCTTTTCACGTCTCGATAGTTGGGGAGTGCTGGAAGGTGCTCGGGTGCTGGATCTGTACGCCGGCTCGGGCGCGCTGGCACTCGAGGCGATTTCTCGCGGCGCTCAGCGTGCTGTCCTCGTCGATTCCTCACAGAAGGCGGCGCGTGTGGCCAAGAAGAATGTGGTCACGTGTGGGTTCACGCGAAGTGTGAAAGTGATTGCGCGGTCTGCGCGTTCCTACTTGGCGTCCCAGGTGGGACAGTTCGATCTGGTGTTTGTCGACCCCCCTTACTCGTTGGGAGAAGACGAACTCAGCCGAACGTTGGAGGACTTGCGTCCCCACCTGCATGCAGAGGCGACGGTGATTATTGAACGGGACGCACGTTCTCCTGAGCCGGTGCTCCCTGAAGGTCTTGAACTGTTCGGGCATCGCCGCTGGGGTGACACTGCGGCGTGGTTCATCGGCCCCGCCGAAGAGAAAATGTAGAGTTACCCCATGTCTACGGCGATTTTTCCCGGTTCATTTGACCCCGTCACAATAGGCCACTTGGACCTGATCACTCGCGCAGCTCACGTCTTTGATGAGGTGATTGTTGCGGTGGGGGTGAACCCCGGCAAGCGCGGGTGGTTGACTGTCGAACAACGGGTGGACCTTCTGGCTCAGGCGATCGCTGAAGAGAACCCGCACGCCAATATTCGGGTCATATCGTTCGAGGGCTTGCTGGTCGACGCCGCCAAAGAAGCGGGGGCAGACGTGATCGTGAAAGGGGTTAGAACCGCGAGGGATTTCGACAGTGAATATGCTCAGGCGGCGGCAAACCGTGACCTGAGTGGGATTGAAACCATGCTTTTGCCCTCGTCTCCCCAGTGGCAGTACATTTCCTCCACACTGGTGCGCGAAATACACGCTTCCGGTGGGAGCATTAGACGATATGTTCCGCCCGCAGTTAACCAATGGGTGACAGAATCAGGCATGACTTTGTGACGCAGGGGAGCGGCACCAAGCAACCCGTTAAAAATATACGTATGTTGGATACCAGGAGCGCTTAAGCGAGCCCTGCCTAAGGAGAGACAGATGCCCGAAAGATACGAAGAAGAAATCCAGGTCTCAGAAGAGTCGGCCTATGTCGAAAATGACTATGAGCCTGCTCCTGCGTATGGCCCCTCGACAGTGATCGCTGCGCTGGATCAGATCGATATTTTGGTGGAGAACGCACGTGCGGTGCCACTGTCGGCAAATGTCGTTCTCAATAAAGCGGAGATCGTCGATTTGGTTGGGCAGGCACGTGACGCGTTGCCGGAAGACCTCGTGGCAGCCGATGCTGTGGTTGCGGATGCCGACGCTGTCTTGGACAGGGCCGACAGTGCAGCAGAGGCGGCAATCGGAGAAGCAAACGCTAAGGCGCGCTCGCTCCTGGAAGATGCGCGGGAACGGGCGGACTCAATCCTGTCAGAAGCACGTGACGAAGCAGCCCGCGCGTTAGAACGCGCTCAGGAAGAAGCCTCCCACATGGCTGCACGCGCGAAAAAAGAAGCAGAAGACCTTCTCGCTGACGCTAACGCCCAGGCAGAACGGTTGATCTCTGCCGACTCGATTACGGCGTTGTCCCGGAGTCGGGCTGAAGAACTGATGATCAAGAGCCGGAAAGAAGCGGAAAAGCTTCGTGAAGGCGCCGACAATTACGTGTCCCACACACTGGGGCAGACTTCTGAGGTGTTGAAAGACCTTCTCCGTCGAACGGAAGCAGGTCTGCGAGCCGTTTCTGATCGGCACACCTCAGAAAACGTTGACATCAGCATTGACGAATAGGATACGAACACAAAGGTGAACGATAAGAATTTGGTGATTCCTCTCCACGACCAGCCCGTTGAAATCGGTGCAAGGACCGAAACACAGTTGGACTGGACCGTTCCAGCGGGATGGCAGACGGAGGTGCTCCGTCTGGAGGAAGGAACCCAGATACCGGTATCTGTTGCCATCACCACGATCGATGATGGGGTGGTGGTGGAGGCATCCGGATTTGCCTCCCTAAAGGGAAAGTGCATTCGGTGTCTGAAGGACATCGAATTGCCAGAGCATTTTCAAGCGAGCGACATTTTCGTCTACCCGGACGCCGTCGCCCCAAGGAAAGAGCGGAAAGGCGCCGGGGACGCAACCATTGAGGTTTCCGGAGACGAAATTGATCCCGACCTTCTAATAGACCGGGAAACAGTCAACATTGAACCGCTGCTCCGGGACGCCATATTCGCTGATGCTCCGTTCCAACCGGTCTGTTCCGAAGATTGCCTGGGTATCTGTGAGCATTGCGGCGTGTTGCTTGCGGACGCTGAGCCGGGCCACAAACACGAGTTCTTGGACCCCCGCTTCGAAGTGCTGGCCGACTTCTTCTCCAAAGATGAAGTGGATGACGAGGGTGCCGAGTGAGTCGTAAGCCGAAGGCTGGGGCAAAGAACGATGACATCGCAGACCTGGTGACAAAATGGGGCGCCCCAGTCGATCCGGAACTCCTTGTTTTGGCGCTCACGCACCGCTCGTTCGCTAACGAAATGGGTGGGTTGCCGAACAACGAACGCCTCGAGTTCCTCGGTGACTCTGTCCTGTCCATCATTGCCACGGAGAGCCTTTACACAACGCACCCTGACGTGCCTGAAAGCGACTTAGCGAAGATGCGTTCCGCTGTTGTGTCCCAGACTCCGCTGGCCGAGGTCGCCCGAGGCCTAGGGCTTGGTTCCTACATCCTCCTCGGTGTTGGGGAGGATAAGACCGGTGGTCGGAACAAAGACTCCATCCTCTCCGACACCCTGGAAGCGTTGCTGGGCGCCACGTACATCTGCAACGGCTTGGAGATCACACGGGCGACCTTGCTCCGCCACCTCCAGCCGATTTTGGACCGGGCGGCCGACCCCGATTCAACCATGGATTGGAAGACCCCACTTCGGGACATTCTCCCCAAGTTGGGGTTGGGGGAACTCCGTTTTGAAGTCATCGGCGAAGGCCCAGACCACGACCGCCACTACTACGCTTCGGCTTTTGCTGGCAAAGAGTTCCTCGCAAAAGGCGACGGCAGTTCGCGCCGGCACGCGGAAAATCAAGCAGCTAGGGTGGCCTACCTACGTCTGAACGAAGATGCCTGAACTGCCGGAGGTTGAAACAATCCGGAAGGGCCTCCAAGCCCGCGTGGTTGGAAAAACCATTCGGGTTGCAGAAGGGGAGGGCGGGCGCCTAACCCGGAACAACCCTGGCGGGGCTGAGCAAGTCCGCTCCGCGCTAGCAGGGTCGAAGATTATCTCGGTGGAACGCCGCGGCAAGTTCATGTGGTGGGTGTTGGATGGCCCAGAAGACAGCCTGGTTGTTCACTTGGGCATGTCCGGACAGGTACGCACCAGTAGCGCAGATCCGGAGTTGACGAACGAAGAGTCCTTTCAAAAAGGTCCCGAACTGGGACGCCACGAGCACCTCCGACTCACCCTTGATGACGGCAGCCAAGTGCACTTCATTGACCCCAGAATGTTTGGTCAACTCACCCTCTCAACGCTTGTAGAAGATGCAACGGGTAGGCTAATCCCCTCGTCCGCCGCCCATATCGCGCCTGACGTGCTGGAATTGGAAACTGACCACGCGGTTGACCAATTGGTGAAACAGTTTAAGTCCCGGAACCGGTTCGTGAAGACGATGCTCCTGGATCAGCAGATAGTCTCAGGAATCGGAAACATTTACGCGGATGAAGCGCTGTTTGCCAGCGGCATCCAAGGGGCGAGGCAAGCGGCGAAGCTGCCTCTGCCGAAACTGCGAACACTTATTCAAGAATGCCGCAGCGTGACGCGGCGCGCAGTCAAAGTGGGTGGCACGTCCTTTGATGATCTTTACGTGGATGTTGACGGGAACCCAGGCTACTTCGAGCGAGAACTTTTCGTGTACGGCAGAGAAGATCACCCCTGCCGAAGGTGCGGCACAACCGTAAAGCGGATAACCCTCCAGGGCCGGTCTCACTTCTTCTGCCCACGTTGTCAACCGAAGCCGCGGGCCACCAAAACTCCGCAGTGATTTCGGTGCGGGACGGCCGGCGTAAAGTGGTGCCCGGTGGGACCCGAGCGCATCTGGGACTTTTCTCCCGTATCATAGATGCGTGCAAAGAGTCTCTGGAAAAGTTCGTCCGCCAGTACGGGTGATGATCATTGATGATCATGAGATCGTCCGACGCGGTATCGCTGAAGTTGTTGACCGTGATCAAAGACTTGAGGTTGTTGCTGAGGCAGCATCCGTGGAGGATGCGGTTCGACGCGCGAACCTTGTGACACCCGACGTGCTACTGGTTGATCTTCAGTTGCCCGATGGTACAGGCATCGATGTGATGAAGCGGGTCCGGGAGGACCTTCCATCCGCGAAGATGATTGTGCTCACTACGTTCGATGACGATGAAGCGCTGGCGGAGTCTCTTGAAGCTGGCGCGCAGGCGTACGTCCTCAAAACGATTCGAGGGGCGGAGATAAACGACATCATTCACGCGGTTTCTGAGGGCCGGGTGCTCCTTGACGAACGCACAGTTACCCGCCGCCGCGCGGAATCCAACGACCCGACCGCTACTTTGACCCCGTCAGAGCGCAAAGTTTTAGGCCTGATTGGTGATGGTCTTTCGAATAGGGAGATTGGCGAGAAGTTGGGGATTGCGGAGAAGACCGTAAAGAACCACATCACCTCGCTGCTTGCCAAAATGGGGCTCCAGAGAAGAACTCAAGTGGCGGCTTGGGTGGCTTCGCAACGCTCATCCCCTTGGCGCAGCGGGGAGCAGAACTAACCCGCTGCTGGTTGCTGGGTTTGCGAGTTGCTGAGTTTCTACTGAAGTGGGGCGCGCCAGACTAGTGAAGTTCCGCGGCCCCGCGGACCGGCACCAACGCCGAAACTTCCTTTGCGAAGTGAGGCACGTCTTTGCATGTTAGACAACCCTGAATGGCGCATCCGGCCCGGGTCCACTCCGGCCCCGTCGTCCAAAATGCTGACCACGATTTCCCCGCTACGCCCCTCGCCATGGATCTCCACAGAAACCTGCACGGAACTTGCGTTCGCGTGGCGTGCCACATTTGTGAGCGCTTCTTTCACTACTGCGACAACGTCGTCTGCTAGCTCCTCGTTCACCCTCCGTTCCACCTCTTGGGCAGCGGCGGGACTTTGATCAACTTCGACTGTGTAGGTGGGGGCGAATCCTAGGTGTCCTCGGCTCATTGACGCTTCGCTGCGGAGACGATCCACTAGCCCGCTTGGCTGGTCCACTCCCTGCAAGCCGTAAACGATCTGGCGGATCTGTGCGACGGAACGGTCAAGGAACTCCAGTGCCTGTTCGATTTCTTGGTCGAGGTCGAGTCGGGATATCCCCTCGGCGCTCTTCCTACGTAGTCCCTGCAAGGCCATGCCGGCCGCAAACAGATCCTGTATCGCCAGGTCGTGGAGGTCTCTTGCAACTCTCTCGCGTTCTTCCTGCACCTCCGCGGAGAGCCGTATTTCCAAGGACCCAACCAGTTCTAATAGGAGGGCTGCCTGCGCGGTAAAAACGGTGGCGGGCAATAGGTCGCTATTTGGAAACTGGGCCGAAGCCGCGTCTTTCCAAAGGACCAAACAGCCCTCCAGGGCACCGCGCATGAGGATCGGAACGTAGAGGACAGGGCCTGAAATGCCGAGAACCACGGACCACGAATTGGGTGAGGGAGTCCCAGTATCGGGGAACTCAGCTTCACCAGGATTGGGTGCCTTAAGTGCCTGCCCCTGAGTGAGGGCGCCTAAGAACTGGGGGGAGGGTGTCCCAAAGGTCACGCCCAGTGGGGAGGCGAGGAGGGCGGGGGCAGCAGCGACTTCGTACGAAGATTCGCACAGCCATTGTCCGCCAAATGAGGAGAGGAAAACCAAAGAGCCGTCAGCCCCAGCAGCGGTGCAAGCCGCCTTGGAAATCGTTTGAACCGTGTCTTCCGCATCGTCGTCACTGGAGGCACTATCCGATAGTTCGCGTAGTGCCGCTAGCCAACCACCTTGTGAAGGATCAGCGGTCATTCTTGGTCCTGAGCCCATTTGTAGGACGCCTCCGATGCCAACAACTGTTGGTGCGTACCCGACGCGGTCACTTTGGCTGGGTGCTCGCTGTTCTGGTCCTCCTCGTCCCGACCGATCCGCAGCACGTAGTCGGCATCCCGCAGGCTCGAGAGTCGGTGGGTGACCACAACGATGCCCCGGTTAGATCCGGACCCCTGGAAGAGTTGCTGAAGCACAGCGTCTGCTGTCTCGGCGTCCAGGTGCTCCCCGGGCTCATCTAGGAGAAGCAGGGGAGCGGGTGAAGCGAGGGCACGCGCCAACAACAGTCGCCTGCGCTCCCCACCGGAGATTGTGGTTGCCCCCACCCCAAGCATGGTGTGTAAGCCGTTTGGTAAGCCCTTGACCCAGGGCCCGAGACCGACCTGTTCCAGGAGCTCCTCGGCCTCCTCCTCACTCACGTCGGCCCTGGCAACGCGGATGTTTTCAACGACCGTGGTGGCGAAGACGTGAGCGTCCTCTGTTGTCAATGAGACATAGGACGCGACCTGCTGACGTTCTGCACCCCAAAGAGGTGCGCCGTTCAGGTTGGCTTCCCCATGCTTGGGTTCTAGCATTCCAGCCAGCGTGTATAGCAGCGTCGACTTTCCGATCCCGGATGGCCCGACAATTGCGATAACCTGCCCGGGCTCCAATTTCAGGTTCACACCTTCCAAAGTGGTGGGGCGCCCAGGCCAGCCAACGCTGAGGTCTTTTGCGACAAGCGCGGGTCGCCCTTCAGCGGGGGCGGGGACATCGTGGGTTGGTTGGGCTTTGGTTTCTTCAGGTCCGAGGAGATCTGTGATCCTCTCGGCTGCACGCGCTGACTTGATCATCTGGACCGCGGCTCCTCCAAGGTCCGCAGTGCCTTCAAACGCGGCTAGCGGCGTCAAGACAAGTACGGCCAGGGCTACAGCCGCCACCATCCCGGCGTTTGTTTCGGGGATGGCAACTATCATCACGCCGATCACGGTGGCACCCATCGCGAACTTATCTAGTGCCGCGGCAAACGCCATCGGTTGGGCCGCTTTGCGGCGTGCTCGGTTCAGTCGTTCCGAGATGGTGTTAACCCGCCCGTATTCCGTGGCGAGGCGCCCATTGATCGCCAACTCGTCCGCCGATTCCAGCACGGAAAGCGAAGTGACGGAGAGGTCCTGATGGGCGGCTTGTTCCAGGGCCTCGGCTTCCCGTGCGGCCTTCGCCATGAGCATGGGTGCCAGGATGCCAGACACGGCAAGCCCCAAGGCGACGACGATCGCCGCTGGGACTGACAGGAAAGCGAATCCCACTACTGTTCCCACGCCGACCACTGCGGCGACTGTGAACGGCAGGAGAGACTTCACCACATAGTCACCCACCGCGTCGATATCCGCCCCGATTCGTGCAAGCAGGTCGCCTCTTTGCAGCCGGGCAACTTGGTCGATTGGCCCCTCCATCAGGCCGTCGTAGACGCTTAAACGGAGAGAGTCCATGCCCCCCAATGCAACTTTGTGGCTGGCTATGCGTTGCATATAGCGCAGGAGAGCTCGCAGGACGCCGAACATACGCACGGCTGTCGCAGCAACGGAAAGCACTAGAACGGGTGGCATTTGTGATGCTCTGGCAATCAGCCATGCCGACACTGCGGCGAGGCCTATCGCTGATCCCAGCGTGGCTGCCCCGTAAACAACGGACATGAGGAACCCGCCCGTGTTGAGGCCAAGCATTTTCACCACGCGACGTAGAGCGCGCTGTTCACCTGGGGTGAGGAACCATCTCATTTGTCTGCGCTCCTCTCTTCGGTGTCCGTCAAGGCTGATGCTTCAGCCTCCAGCTTCGCTGGGCTGGCGCTACCTGCCGCGACTACGGCACCTTCAACCCCGGACTGGGTTGCTTGAATCTCAGAAATCACGGAGGGGTCGAGGAACGAGGGCATGTCCCCACTCAGATCCTCAAGTTCGAAATCATCCGCAAGTTGCGGATACTTTGAGAGCTCCTCATCGGTGGCGGCCCGGGATTCGACTACCAGGACGTTGTCTGCGGTTCGCACAACCGCCGAACGGTGAGCGATCACTAGGACCGTTGTGCCTGCCCGTCGGAGTTCTTCGATCACTGACACCACTTGGTCTTCACTGACTGCGTCTAAGTGTGCGGTGGGTTCATCAAGCACCAGGAGAGAGGGTAGATCGAGGAGAGCCCGAGTAAGAGCCAATCGTTGCCGCTGCCCCAGAGAGAGCCCCACGCCGCCGGACCCGATTTCAGTGGCCCACGCTTTCGGCAGAGATTTTACGACGACGTCGAATCCTGTGGCTGATGCAGCCCGTTGCAGGTTGGGGTCGGATTCAACCACGGAACCATCCGGCGCGATATTGCTCAAGACGGATCCGGGAACGATGGTTGGGTGCTGGGGAATCCACGAGATGTCCCGCCACCACGCTTCCCTGTCGAAACTACTTATGGGGGTGGGAACACCGTTCTTGTCTTCTGCCAAGATTTGTCCGCGGGTTGCTGGTTCGAAACCCAACAGCACTTGGACAGTCGTAGATTTGCCCGCACCCGAGGGGCCCACCAGAGCCGTTATTTGTCCGGGTTCGATGGTTCCGTGAAGGTCAGCAGGTGCCCAACTCCCACGGGAAGCGACATAGAGGTTTTCGACCCGGATCGCTGATTTTCCGGCGGGGGAAGGGATGACGTCGCCGCTTTCAGGTTCGGGGGCTTCAAGGATGGCGAAGCATTGTTCAGCGGCCGCGACCCCATTGGAGGAGGCATGGAACTGTGTTCCCACGTGTCGGAGCGGATCAAACACTTCCGGGGCCAGCATGATGATTACAAGTCCCACAAACAGCCCCAATTGGCCACCTACCATCCGCATGCCGACTTCAACAGCGACCAAAGCGACTGAGAGTGTTGCTAAGAATTCCAGAACGCCCCCCGAGAGGAACGCCACTTTCAGGGTTTGCATCGTCGTTCTGGTGTTCTGCCGGGACAGGCGAATCAGGTGCTCCCTTGGCCCCTTTTCACGTCCCAGCGCGCGAAGCGTGGGGAGTCCCGTGAGCAGGTCGAGGAGTTGAGAGCCCAAGCGTTCCATTGCGACCAATTTCTTGGAAGAGAAGCTCTGCGTCATCCGACCGATCAAGCTCATGAATAGAGGGATCAGAGGAACAGCGAGGAGCGCTATCAAAGCAGACCAGAAATCGAGCGTCAATATGGCAATGAGCGTCAGTGGAGTAACGGTTGCAGCCAGCAGCAACTGGGGGAGGAAATCGACAAAGTATGGGCCAAGATCCTCAAGTCCGCGCGTGACCAAGGTTGCGGTTTCAGAGCCGTTACGAGCACGCCACCGCGGCCCCATCCTCACAGATTTCTCAATTACCTTTGAACGTAGTTCAGCGATTGCTTGGTCCGCGGCTTTGTGAGCGCGGGCCTGCCTCACATAGACAACAACAGCGCGTAAAACGACCACCAGCGCAAGGATGCCAATCGTAGGAAGGACCGCGCGTAGAGGTTCACCACCGGTCACAACCGGGGTCAGAGCAGCAGAGATTAGGAATGCCTGCGCAATCACAAGGGCTGCCGTGAGAAGGCCCAACAGCGCAATCTCGAATATGTAACGCTTGGCGGCCTTTGCGTAGTGCAGGAGACGAGGATCGAGGGGTTTCACTCGTTCATTGTTCCAGATCCGGTGAAGTGTGTGCGAGCGTGACTTCACTTCAGCTGCCCGCGCAAACAGAAAGTTCTGGTTGGCGGTTCCGTCTGCAGTGAGCTGTTCGTTGCGCGCCAGGCTGGTTGTGAGTCAGCTGGTTGGCGTGGGATTGGTGTCTATGACTGTTTCGCTGGGTTTAACTGCGGACGAGATTACGGGGTGCGTTCGTAAGTGCTTGCGTGTGCCTTTTGGCTCGAAGTGGCCAGTGGTTGTGGCTCAGGGACTAGCCACTGACTGAGATCCCCGCACACCTTCGTCATAACCACACTTGTCTTCAGTCTATTAAGGACGGTCGAGGAAGACTGTGACGCTTCATTGACAGTTGCTGTAGGACCTCGCGCAATACGGCTCAACCACCGGTGCCTATCCCAAGATCACCAGCAGGGGGCACCCGCCTTGTTTCACCACACTGTTCCGTGTCCCTGATGTGGTTCCCGGAGCTTTCCGTGCCACCGTTTAGGAGCATTACCTATTCATAACAGGCACATCGGGGACACGGAAGCACGCCAGGCACACGGAAGCGCATCAGGGACAGGGAAGCGCCCCACTGGCTCGAAACAGGTCGGCAACCGATGATCAGAGAACAAACAGAACAGGGCTGAAGTGACTCACTCGCGAAAAGATCGTTCACAAGAAGTTGGGGATAAGAAAAGGTGTGGGACAACCTTGGAGGTTGTCCCACACCTAATCACTTATGAGCCTGTTTGTTCCGGGCTCAGTACGTCGTCCCTACGCCTGCTTCCCGGTGAGGAAGTTGGCGTTCACGCGCACTGAGTCAGGTAGCAAGCCTGTGGAGTTGTCGACATCGTCGGGGTCGATCCTGCGCCGGAAGACCCAGTAGGACCAGATCGTGTACGCAATGACCACAGGAACCAGCAGCACCGCGACCCAGGTCATTACGACCAAGGTTGAGTGCGTTGAAGATGCCCAGTCGATTGTCAGCGAATAAGCCGGATCGATGGCCGACTTCATTACGTATGGAGCCATCGAGCTGAACACCCAGGCCACCGCCGACACGATGCCGATGGAGGAGAAGGTGAACGCCCAGCCTTCCTTGGCGATGCTCTTTTGTGCGTTGATCGTCGCGAGCACCAAAGCCACGGCTGCGATAATCAGCGGGATCCACGACCAGTTGTTGGTGGAGTAAGCAAGCTGACCCCACAGGACCCAGCCGGCTGCCAAAACCGTAGCCACGATTGAGGCGGGGCCACCGATAGCAACTGCGCGTTCCCGAAGTTCTCCCGTGGTCTTCAAACCCAGGAACTGTGCTCCGTGAGCGAAGCAGACCGCCACTATGGTGATTCCACCAAAGATGGTGTACCAGGTGAACAGCGACCAGAACCCGCCGGTCAAGTTGAACACGGTGAATCCGTCGGTCAGTTGGCCAGCCACCTGGTCTGCGGGGATCTCTGTCATAACCAGTGAACCGTCGACGACGGCTGAGGTCTGAGCCTCAATTTTCATTCCCTGAACCAGGTTGGAGAAAGCAACTCCAAGGATCAAAGGAACGCCGTAGGCGGAGATGGTGTGGATTGTGTCCCAGGTGTTCCGCCACTTATCAGTGTTGATCTTCGAGCGCCATTCGATCGCCACAATTCGAACGATCAGCAGCACCAGAAGAAGGAACAGTGCAAAGTACATGCCGGAGAACATGGTCGCGTACCACAGCGGCATCGCAGCAAAGGTGGCGCCGCCGGCAGTTAGTAGCCAGACCTCATTGCCATCCCAGTGGGGGCCGATGGTCCGGACCATCGCCGTACGGTCTTTGCCGTTGCGGCCCATGATGGGAAGCAACATGCCTACGCCGAAGTCGAAACCTTCCAGGACCAAGTAGACGGCCCACAGGACTCCGATGAGGATGAACCAGAGAATACTTAGAAACATCATTTGAGGTTCTCCTTATCAGTAACCAAAGTTGAGGGCTTGAGCTTCAGCTTCGTCACGCAACTTGGGGTTGCTTGAATCCAGGTTTTCATCCGTTGGATCATGCATCCCCTCCCTCACGTAACGCCGCATCAATATCACCCAGACGACGCCCAGCGCACCGTAGAGAACGGTGAACAGGATCATCGATAGGAGCATATATATGGGGCTAACCGCGGTGGAGATACCAACTTCGGTGAGCTGCACCACCGACCCTAATGGGTCCCCGTTTTGCAATGCTGCAATATTCGGGTAAACCACGAATGGTTGGCGGCCCATCTCTGTGAAGATCCATCCGAAGGACACCCCTAAGAAAGGCGTAAGAATAGACGCAATCGCGTACCTGCCTAGCCAGACGCCCGTCGGTATTCGGCCCCCACGCATCGCGTAAAGTGCCCAGAATGCGAGGAGCACTGGGAAGAGAATCATTCCGATCATCAACCGGAATGTCCAGAACACTGGCTCTTGAATTGGACGGAAGTCATAGTCGGCCGCGTCGCCGTACTTTGCTACGAAGTCCGCGTTGTTGTTCAGCAGCTCGACCAGCTGCGCTTGTGCTCCCTGAACACCCATCTCTTCAGAAGTGAAGGAGTTGGATGCCATAAATGAGGCGACTCCAGGCACGGTAATGATCCGCATCGGCCCTCCGTCGCCCTCAAGTGGACAAGAGCCGAAGGCAGCAACGGTGAACGCTGCGCCTTCTGTATCGACGCAGATAGCTTCTGCTGCAGCCATCTTCATTGGTTGCAAGCGAACCATCTCTTGACCTTGAAGGTGACCGGTCCCGCCGACCCCAATTGCGCCAATGAAGATGACCCAGATGCCAAACATCGTGATTGGGCGCCACACTTCACGGGCTTCCTTCATGCCCGCTTCGCCGCCCTCACGTGCTGCGCGCGTCATCCACCAGATGGCAATGCCGGCGATGAATGTGCCCGCAAGTAGCCACGAGGAGGTCACGACGTGCGTGAACGCCCAGAAGAGAACGGGGTTAACAATCAGTTGGAAGAATCCTCCGACGCCATCGAGTTCGGCGCGACCCGTTTCCGGGTTGAAGATGGTTCCCACGGGGTGCTGCATCCAAGAGTTGGCTGCAAGAATCCATAGGGCAGAGAGGTTCACGCCGATTGTGACCAACCAGATCATTGCCAGGTGAACGCCCTTCGACAGGCGCCCCCAACCAAAGATCCACAGGCCCAAGAATGTGGATTCCATAAAGAATGCGAGCAGAGCTTCAATCGCCAGTGGCGCACCGAAGATGTCGCCAACGTAGCGAGAGTATTCGGACCAGTTCATGCCGAACTGGAATTCCTGCACGATGCCTGTGGCGACGCCCAGAGCAAAGTTGATGAGAAAAAGTTTTCCGAAGAAGCGGGTGGCTTTCAGCCATGTTTCGTTCCCCGAGCGTTGCCACATCGATTGCATGATTGCAACGCACAGAGAAAGTCCGATGGTCAATGGCACCAGTAGGAAGTGGTAGACGGTGGTGATACCGAACTGCCACCTTCCAAGCAGAACTGGATCCAGAGCCGTCGTCAAGACGTTCATAGGGTCCGACCTTTCAATCTGTGGAGATCAGGAAGAATGCGGGAAAATAAGAAGGGATGATTCAGTGCACGGCAACTCCGGTCGCCAAACATCCCAAGCCGTTTCCATCACTGTTTGAATCTACCCCACGTTCCTCCCGATATTTGCGATCTGCGTGATGGCGGGGCACAACGTTGTGGATTCTTGACCTCGTTCGATGGTTCCTGGCAGCTTAGAAAACCGTGCGGGAATGGGTATCGGGAGAACGAGGCGTTTCCGACATCTCATCATCAATTGGGTCGAGTCCCGCATAGTTGCGCTAGTCTTGGCTTATTGGGCGCCGGGACGCACCTCCCGGACCGTGGCCTCTGTTCCCGGCCTAAAGCCGTGCGGGACAGGTTGTCGTGGACTTGCGCCCTCAGAGTTTCCGTCCCCGGAGGACGAGTATTGCAAGCCCGAGTGTCGGCTGCGGTGTGGCGGTCGCCGCCCGCAATTGGAGAATTGTTGACTAGCGAAAATAGTGGAGAAAATTTCACTCCGCAGACACCCGCTGCAGCGCTTCTGTTCCAGGCACCTGCTTTTGTGGAGCCAGTTTCGAAGCCTGCCACCAGGGAACCAAGACCCAAAGACGAAGAACCTTCTGCCAAATCATCGTCCGACTCCCAAGCATCCGACGGACAAGGCCGTGGCAACCGTGGCGGACGCAGCCGCGGAGGTCAGCAACCAGGAAGTGGCCGACAACAGAAGCAGGGCTCTGGGACCGGGCCCGCAAGCGGTTCTGCGAGCAGTGGTTCGGGCAGTTCTGGCAAGTCCAAACAGGGACAGAAGAAGCAGAGTCAAAACGCCTCGAACGCTACGGATGAGCAGAAATCTCCTACGCGCGCAAACGCGAAACAATCCTCGCAAAAGGCTTCTGGCGAAAAAGGGGACGAATCCGAAAAGGAGTTGCCCGAACACGCCAAGAGTGATGCGGAGGACCAGCAGCAAGGGACGGCTCGGCGTAGACGACGCCGCACACGCCCTTCTGCGCAAGATCGCGCGCGTGAGGAAAACAACGATCCCGCAGACCAGGTGCAGGGGCTGAAGGGCTCTACGCGTCTGGAAGCAAAGCGGATGAGGCGTAGGGAAGGACGCAGGGACTCCCGTCGCAGACAGTCAATCACTGAATCAGAGTTCCTTGCCCGCAGAGAATCTGTTGACCGCGAGATGGTTGTCCGCCACCAGGATGGCTCCGATCAGATAGCAATCCTTGAAGACGGCATCTTGGTGGAACACTTCGTTGCTCGACGCACCACCCAGTCGGTTGTTGGCAACATCTATCTGGGCCGTGTCCAGAACGTTCTGCCTTCCATGGAGGCCGCTTTTGTTGATATTGGTCGCGGCCGCAACGCGGTTTTGTACGCGGGCGAGGTCAACTGGGATGTCCTCGGAGCGGAGGGGAAACCGCGCCGAATTGAAACGGCTTTGAAGTCCGGCGAAACGGTCATGGTCCAGGTGACTAAGGATCCGATCGGACATAAGGGTGCCCGCCTGACAAGTCAGATCACGCTTGCGGGGCGGTACTTGGTGTACGTTCCCGGCTCGTCGATGCTTGGCATTAGCCGCAAACTTCCGGATTCGGAGCGTGCGCGTCTGAAGAAAATTCTGCGCCAGATACTCCCCGAAAACGCCGGTGTGATTGTTCGAACCGCGGCTGAGGGTGCCACGGAGGAACAGCTTCGTGACGACGTAACTCGCTTGACGAAACAGTGGGAGTCGATTGAGAAGAAATCAGAGACGACCCGTAAAGCCCCCGTTCTGCTGCGGGGCGAACCAGAACTTGTTGTGCGGGTGGTCCGGGACCTCTTCAACGAGGACTTCTCCAAGCTTGTTGTTCAGGGAGATGAGACCTGGACCAAGGTTTACGACTATGTCGATGAGCTCTCTCCTGAGCTCACGGACCGCCTGGAGCATTGGACGTCTGGGGAAGACGTGTTCCACGCCAAGAAGGTCCAACAGCAACTCGCGAAGGCGATGGACCGCAAGGTGTGGCTCCCCAGCGGGGGGACACTCGTCATTGAGCGAACCGAAGCGTTGACCGTCGTAGACGTCAACACGGGTAAGTTTGTCGGGTCGGGCGGAACGCTTGAAGAAACCGTGACCCGAAACAACCTTGAAGCCGCTGAAGAAATCGTGCGTCAGCTGCGACTACGGGACATTGGCGGAATCATCATCATTGACTTCGTTGACATGGTTCTGGAATCCAACCGCGAGTTGGTTATGCGCAGGCTGATCGAAAGTCTTGGCCGGGATAGGACAAGACACCAAGTCACTGAGATCACCTCGCTCGGCCTGGTGCAGATGACCCGTAAGAGGGTTGGTGAGGGTCTGGTTGAGGCCTTCTCCACCAACTGCGAAGTCTGTGAAGGTCGCGGCTTCATCGTCCATGACCATCCGGTTGAACCCGGGCAGAAATACTCGCACCCGGCGCCGAATCATCGCTCCCGCGGAGAGCAAAGCAACCGCGGATACCGTGGCGGCTCCGGCACCCGGTCGACCTTTGATATTGAGTCGGATCGCGACTCCGGGCGCGGAAGAGGGCGCGGCACCGAAAAAGAGGTAACTCCCGAAACGCATGTCGGAGATGAAAAGGTCCGCACTGCTCTCCACTCCATCGCGGCAGCGTCTGCTCTGGGTGGGGCGACTTCTGGCGAGGACTCGCCTAAAACCGACGAAAAGGCGCAGCACGAACCTGTCAAGAGCGCGCCGGCAGCCAAGGATGTTTCTGAGCAAGGGAAGCAGAAGTCTGGGCAGAAGGCCGCAAAATCCGGATCGAAGAAACACAAGTCGAAGAAGGAACCCAAGGCCAAGCAATCCAAGCCAGATAAGGCCAAATCCGGTCAGTCCAAGTCGGGCAAGCAGAAGAAGGCCGCCCCTGTTGAACCAGCGAGGGTTGCTAGACGTGCGGCGGGTTCCCCACCGCCAGCGGACAAGGTGGAAACTCAGCAGGCACTGCCCGCATCGGGGCCTGCCACATTGAGCGTCGATGACATCACTTTGCCGGTGAAGAAACAGGACGAAGTAAGTGGTGGACGTTCCAGGAAGCGCACCAGCACTTCTGGAGCTAAAGTCGCGCCACGGCGAGCAGCTAAACGTGCGGCCGGGAGCCCCCCATCCAGCACGCAGCGCACCGAGGAAGAAGCCAACGGCGCAAAGGAAGCTGTGCGCGAACTTCTGGAAGGGCAGTGAGGCTGCGGTGAACTAGCCGGAACGCACCCGGGAGCCTAGCCTTGGGTGCATGGCTACTCATGCGATTGTTGCGGACCATCCAGGCGGACCCGACGTCTTGAAGCTCCAGGATGTGCCCATTCCCGTCCCTGCAAATGGGGAACTGCTGGTGAAGACCGGCGCGGTAGGGGTCAACTTTGTTGAGATCTACCAGCGGGAAGGCATCTACCCAGTCGATTTCCCCTTCACTCCTGGAAGCGAGGGTGCGGGAACAGTCGAGGCGGTGGGTGACGGAGTCACAGGTTTCATGCCCGGGGACCGTATCGCAACGTGTGAGGGAGTGGGGACCTACGCCGACTATTTCTTGGTCCCCGCAGACGCTGCCGCAAAGATCCCAGATGACGTGTCTATTAGGGAAGCGGGTGCACTTCCGCTCCAGGGCTGCACCGCGCACTATCTGATCAATTCGTCTTCGCATCCGACGGAGGGGGACACGGTCCTTGTTCATGCCGGGGCTGGGGGAGTTGGGCAACTGATTACCCAGATGCTGAAGAGTAAGGGTGTGCGAGTCATTACCACGGCGTCAACGGAGGAGAAGAGGGCGCTGTCTCGCGCTGCCGGGGCTGATCTTTCAATTGGGTACGAGGATTTCCCGGCCGTCGTCAGAGAATTCACCGATGGACGAGGGGTGGACGTCGTTTACGACGGGGTCGGAAAGAGCACGTTTGATGGGTCTCTTGCCTCCCTACGCATCCGCGGAGAAATGGTCCTTTTTGGGGGAGCGTCCGGGCAGGTTCCGCTGTTTGATCTTCAGCGGTTGAACAGGGAAGGGTCACTGTCGGTCACCCGTCCGTACTTGGACCATTTCATGTTGACCCCGGAAGAACGCCAATGGCGGTACACGGAACTGTTTGAGGCGGTGCAGGGTGGAACCCTGAAGGTCAAAATCGGGGCGGAGTTCCCTCTAGCAGAGGCAGGCTCAGCTCAGACGCAACTGGAGGGGCGGAAGACAACCGGCAAGGTGTTGCTACTCCCATAACCATTTGCGACCCAGAAGCGCGCAAAAGAGTAATCTACGGCACAACGTGCGGAATCGCACAGGTCTTAGGGGGTGCTTGGGCCGTGGCGTTGTTGCCCCTGGGCGGGTGGTTCCGTTAGATTTGTTAGTCGGCGCAACCCGCGCCAGAGGCTTGTCGCCATTTTCTTCGTTTGTGCGAGGCGATGGCGGCGTCCCTCCATGAACTATTCGATTGAGAAGTGAGCAGCAACGTGGTCTACGCGATCGTTAAGTCCGGTGGTCGGCAGGAAAAAGTGACCGTCGGCGATGTCGTCCTTATGGACAGGCTGCCAGAAAAGGTCGGCGAGACCGTCGAATTGGTGCCCGTCATGCTTGTTGACGGTGAGACCGTCACAACGGATTCCAAGAAACTTGATGGCGTCACCGTGAAGGCTGAAGTCATTGATGACGAAGCAAAGGGTCCGAAGATCCGCATCGTCAAGTACAAGAACAAGACCGGCTACCGCAAGCGCCTGGGTCACAGGCAGAAGTTGTCGGCTGTTCGCATCACTGAGATCGCCTGATCTCGCTACCAAGAAGGGGATAAGAAATGGCACACAAGAAGGGCCTCGGTTCCTCCCGCAACGGTCGCGACTCGAACGCTCAGCGACTCGGGATAAAGCGCTACAGCGGCCAGACGGTTAACGCTGGGGAAATCCTGGTTCGTCAGCGTGGTACCAAGTACCACCCGGGCGACAATGTCGGTCGCGGCAAGGACGACACCTTGTTCGCACTTGTTGACGGCGCAGTTGAGTTCGGCAACATTCGGGGGCGTCGCTCTGTCAGCGTCCTGGCTGGCTAGTTACGTGACTGTCCGTTAGGGACACACCTTTTGGAGGGCATCTGTCTTTGGCAGGTGCCCTCAACCAATTCTTGATGGCCTTTGGGGCTTTTCCTTTGAAGGCGAGGCGCTCAACGTCGGAGCGACCAGGTACCATTCACGCCATGGCAACTTTTGTGGATCGTGTACGAATCAACGTCCGGGCAGGTGATGGCGGCAACGGCATTGCGTCTGTCCGGCGTGAGAAGTTCAAGCCCCTCGGGGGTCCCGACGGGGGAGATGGGGGCCGCGGGGGTTCTGTGATCGTAAGGGTTTCGGATCAGGAAACCACGTTGCTTACGTTCCACAGGCGTCCGCATTACTCTGCGGAAAAGGGACAGCCTGGTATGGGTGATGAGCGTCCTGGTAGGAACGGACAAGACCTGGTGCTTGATGTACCCGCCGGAACCGTAGTCAAAACGAAGTCGGGGGTGGTCCTGGCTGATCTGACTGCGGTTGGGGACGAATTAACGGTTGCAAAGGGTGGCAGAGGCGGCCTGGGGAACTCCTCCCTGGCGAATAGGGCTCGGAAGGCGCCTGGTTTTGCGCTGTTGGGTGAGCCGGGGGAAGAGCTAGACCTCATCCTTGAGTTGAAGTCCATTGCGGATGTTGCACTCGTTGGGTTCCCCTCTTCGGGGAAATCCTCGTTGATTGCTGCGATGTCACGGGCGCGACCAAAGATCGCAGACTACCCATTCACCACTTTGGTGCCGAACTTGGGGGTCGTTGAGGCGGGATTGGTGCGTTACACGATTGCGGATGTTCCGGGGTTAATCCCGGGTGCGTCGGAGGGCAAAGGGTTGGGCCTGGATTTCCTTCGCCACATTGAGCGGTGTGCGGTCATCGCTCACGTCATCGATACAGCATCGTTTGAGGTGCAACGGGATCCGCTCAAAGATTTGGCCGCCATCGAACGTGAACTGGCCGCATACCAGGGTGACTTGGGTGAGCTTGAGGGGTATGTGCCGCTGTCAGAGCGACCCCGGGTGGTGGTGTTGAACAAGATTGACGTGCCAGATGGGCGTGACCTTGCAGAGATGGTGCGGCCCGACCTTGAAGCGCAGGGGTTCGACGTTTTTGAGGTTTCCGCGGCAACTCATGAAGGCTTGAAAGAGTTGTCTTTTGGGCTCGCGAAAATGGTGGAGGAACACCGCAAGACGTTGCCGGAGCCAGAGCAGGCGCGTCGCGTCCTGCGCCCGACCCCAGTTGGCGCCCAGGGCGGTTTCACCGTGTCAAAGATGCAGCATGGCGGGGAGACAGTGTTCCAAGTCCGCGGTGACAAGCCCGAACTTTGGGTTGTGCAAACCGACTTCGCGAATGATGAGGCCGTGGGGTACCTGGCTGATCGGCTCAATGGTTTGGGAGTGGAAAAAGAACTTGCCAGGGCCGGTGCGATTCCAGGTGACCCCGTAATAATCGGTGATCTGGACGATGGGATGGTCTTCGACTGGGAACCCACGATCGGCACTGGCGCTGAGTTCCTTGGTGGCCGGGGGCAGGATCTGCGCCTGGGCGACTTGGACCGCCCAACCCGCAAGGAACGCAGGGAGAAGTTTTACGAGGGCATGGATGCGAAGGAAGCCGCTCGCCAACAGCTCCGCGATGAGGGTGCAAGCGGGATCTGGACGGACCCCAGTTTTGACGATGAGCTTGAGGAGGAGTTCGATGAGTGACACTCCCGACTCCCTCTCTTTATCAGCGGCCGCCGCTGATAAAGATCACAGACGAAAACGAATCGGCATCATGGGTGGAACATTTGATCCGATTCACCACGGACACTTGGTCGCTGCTTCGGAAGTCATGGACAAGTTCCAGTTGGACCAGGTGATCTTTGTTCCCACTGCGATGCAGCCCTTCAAGAAAGGGAAGAAGAGCGCTTCGGCGGAACATCGCTATTTGATGAGCGTGATCGCGACCGCCTCGAACAACCGTTTCACGGTTTCTCGGGTCGACATTGACCGGGGCGGCGTTACATACACGGTTGACACGCTGCGGGATCTTAGCGAGGCAATTCCAAATGCCGACTGGTTCTTCATCACTGGTGCGGATGCGCTCCACGACATTCTCCGGTGGAAAGACTCCGAAGCGCTACTTAGTCAAGTTCATTTCGTCGGTGTTTCCAGGCCCGAACACGACTTCACAACCGATGGTTTGCCGGACGGGTCAGTCTCGCTCATAGAGGTGCCGGCGATGGCGATCTCCTCGACTGACATCCGTAAACGAGTTGCTGACGGTGCGCCGATTTGGTACTTGGTGCCCGATGGGGTTGTGCAATACATCTGTAAGTACGGCTTGTACCGGTAGCGAGGGGTTCAGGGATCCTTGCCGAAGGGGTGTGGCCGTAATTTCGCGTGCCGCGAAGTGAGGATCGGCACAAGTGTGACAAACTTGAAGAGAGCCCAGGGATGCAAAGAGCGGCCCTGGGGTTGCAGTATTACTGGGTCAAATGACAAAGGAGATTGATGAGCTGTTCGCCTGAGGCGCTGGAAATGCTGGAGGTCGCCACGGAGGCGGCGTCAGAAGCGCTGGCCGAGGATCTCGTAGCCATCGATGTGACAGGTAACCTTCCCTTCTCTGACTGTTTCTTGATTGTCACCGCCGACAATCCCCGCCATATGAAGTCCGTGTCGGACGCCGTGGCAGAAGCGATGCGTAAGAAGCAAGGGGCCCGGCCTCTTCGCGTGGAAGGGGACCAGACCTCTGACTGGCTCCTTATGGACTACGGAAACCTAGTTGTGCACGTGTTCCTGCCTGAGGGGCGCGACTATTACGCTCTCGACAAGCTCTGGGGGCATGCTCCCAAAGTCAACCTGGAGAAGATCGCCTAGGCACCAGGCGTCGCCCTCGCAGAGGGCCGGTTCTAAGTTGTTGGTTCGATCTGGCGTGCCTCGTGAAGACGCTCGAACTCTGCCGTCATTGTGGGATTGTTCTTTGTTAGCCGTTTGATGGTGACATCTTGAGCCTTGTTGTTCGCCAAACGCAGTTGATTCTCTGAACCGAGCAAGGACTCCTTGACCTTCTGCAGGCGAGCGATCGCCTTATCAATCTCGTCGATCGCAGTCTGGAAGTGTCTCGAAGCAATGTCGTAGTTGCGCCCGAATGCGCTCTTGAACGCGTTGAGCTCATCTTCGAAGTTCGTGACGTCGATGTTTTGGGCTTTCACCAGTTCCAGTTCCGACTTGTACTTGAGAGCGTTCATCGCAGCGTTTCTCAGCAGAGTGATCATGGGGATGAAGAACTGGGGGCGGATCACGTACATCTTCGGGTACCGGTGGGAAACATCAACGATGCCGGTGTTGTAGAGCTCACTGTCGGACTCCAGCATCGAAACCAGAATCGCGTACTCGCATCCCTTTTCGTTGCGGTCTTTGTCGAGTTCTTTCAGGAAGTCCTCGTTCTTCTTCTTCGTGGCAGTGGTGTCAGATTCGTTCTTCATCTCAAACATGATGGAGACGATCTCTGTGCCGTCTGCCCCAAAATCTTTGAAGATGTAGTCGCCTTTGGAACCGGAGGACGCATCGTTGTCTTTCTCAAAGTACGCGGCGGGGAAAGCGGTGGCGCGGATTTGATTGAAAGTGGTTTCGCAGTGCTGCTCCAGCGTTTCACCAACCATCTTGGTTGAAAGCCGTGTCTTCATATCCCGGAGTCGCTCGATTGCGTCATCACGGTCACGCAGTTGGGTTTCGAACTTTTCCTTTAGGGCGTTTTGTGCCAGTTCGTTTTTGAGTTTCGCGTGGTCGAAGTCGTTTCGAATCTTGTCACGTTCTTGCTCTACGGCTTTGACCGCTTCGCTCAGCGCTAGTTCCTGATTGGCCTTGACCACTTCCAAGTCCGCTTGGAGCCGTTGAATCTCAAGGTCCTTTGCAGTGTTCGCCTCCTGCAGATCGGCCTTGTGTTTCTGCTCGGCAAGTTCTTCCGCAGCGGTTCTTTCCTTCTGCGCCTGTTTGAGGTCGTGAAGTAGTTCGTCCCGTTCTTTCTCCACTTTAGAAAGGGCCTCAGCCACGGCCAGTTCACGGGCGGTCTTGCTGGCCTCAACCTTGGCTTCCAGAGATTGGATCTCGGCGTTCTTCTCCGCTTCAACACGTTGGAGATCAGTGAGTGCTTTGGCCCTCTCTAGTTCCAGTTCCCTCTGCTTCTCCTGGTCGGCAAGCTCAAGCCTGTTGTGAATCTGCTTTTCAAACTCTTTGTCCCGAACTTGTTTGGCAATGTCTGCGTAGCCAGCCTGATCGATCTTGAACATTTTGCCGCAGTGCGGGCATTTGATTTCGTGCATGATGTCTCCTCTGGATGGCAGTGTAGGGCGCCGCGAATCCGGCTAGAGGTTCTTCTGTGGGGTCTGGGGATTAGAGTCTTGGTTCATCCGCCACTCGGGATAGCCCGGTTCGAGGCGAGTTGCGGAGAACCCTGCTTCGCGCAACTGTTTGACGGCGTGTGCGGCCATCACGCAGTAAGGGCCGCGGCAGTACGCCACGATCGGGGTGTCGAGGGGGAGCTCGTCCATCCGTTCCGCCATATCAGACAGAGGGATGCTGATGGCACCGGTTACGTGACCGGCCAGGTATTCGTCAACTGGGCGAACATCGATCAGTGTGAGTTCTTCCTCCTCCTCGACAGCTCTCTCCAAGTCATCCAGTTGCATCGGCTTTGCATCGTCAAACTCATTGAAAAAGGAGGATGTGAGTGCTGAGACGTCGGCGATTCGTTCCTCGGACACCTTCACCAGGGCGCGGTAAGCGGCCAGGACGCTGGGGTGTGAAAGTCGGTAGATGCGCGAGGTCCCCTCGACTCGTTTTGTGACTAGACCCGCACTTGCCAGCACCTGTAAATTGCGCGAGGTGTTCCCGACGGACGCCCCGACTTGACGGGCCAGTTCGTCCACGGAACGCTCCCCTTGAGCCAGTACGGCCACCATTTCCACGCGTTTTGCGTTCCCAAGTGCGGCGCCTACCCGGGCAAAGTGCCCGAACACCGCGTCATTAAACTCACGGTTGTTCACGCCATCTCCTTATTCTCGATATCTGTAGTACAGTATTCGCGTTATCTGTAGTATAACGACTTGGGTCGGGGAACCACCGACCAGTCGAGCAGCAAGAAGATCGAAACCTCCAGGCGGAGGGTCGAAAGGATACAACGTGCACGACGTCATCATTGTTGGGTCAGGTCCGGCCGGATACTCGGCAGCCATCTACACTGCCCGCGCCAACTTGAGCCCGATTGTTATTGCCGGTTCGGTAACCGTTGGTGGGGAACTGATGAACACCACCGAAGTGGAAAACTACCCGGGGTTCCCCGACGGGATCATGGGGCCGGATTTGATGATGCAAATGCAGCAACAAGCGGAAAAGTTCGGCGCCAAACTTGTTTACGACGACGTCACAAAGCTGGACTTGGAAGGTCCGGCTAAGAGGGTCACTGTTGGTGGGGGAGACGTTTACGAGGCCAAGGCCGTCATCTACGCGACGGGTTCGGCATACCGCAAACTGGGCGTGCCAGGGGAGGAACGGCTCTCCGGCCACGGCATCTCCTGGTGTGCAACGTGCGACGGGGCGTTCTTCCGCAACAAGAATGTTGTTGTCGTCGGTGGCGGGGACTCTGCTTTGGAGGAGGCGACGTTCCTGTCTCGGTTCGCAGACAAGGTGACGGTCATCCACCGGCGCGATCAGTTGCGCGCGTCGGTGGCTTTGCAGGAGCGGGCTTTCAAAGATCCCAAGGTTGACTTCGCGTGGAACAAGATCGCCAAAGAAGTGAAAGGCGATGGCAAGGTCAGTTCAATAGTCCTGGAAGACACCGTCACCGGAGAGATCACCGAAATGCCGGTGGATGGGGTGTTTGTCGCGATTGGCGCGGATCCTCGTACGCACCTGGTTCATGGCCAATTGGATCTGACGTCCGAGGGCACGATTGCAGTTGCCGGCAGGTCTTCACGCACCAACCTGCCTGGTGTCTTCGCCGCCGGCGACGTGATCGACCCGACGTACAAGCAGGCCGCTACCGCTGCCGGCTCCGGTGTTGTCGCGGCATTGGACGCAGAGGCGTACCTGGCTGCTTTATGACGAGCCGCCGACTCAGTCGGTGACGACCGCGATATCTGCGTTGCGAACAGTCACAGAAATGACGCGGGAACTGGAATCAGACTCTGCCACGGTGACGTTTATTTTCCCCTTCTTTGCAGCAGTCTCGACCAGGTAGTCCGTGTCGGGTAGGACAAGGCGCACGTTCCCGTCGTTGCTGTCGACGGTCACCTTGTCGGGAGCATCGGAGAAGGTTAGATCGACGCTGCCGTTGCGGGTGTCCGCTAAGACGGTCTTCACTGACAGGTCGGTGCCCGTAACCTCCATGTCTTTCCCGTCCAGGATCAAGGTCGGGCTGCTGATCTGAGAGAGCTTCGCGGTCCCGTTGACGGCGCTGACGGTGAGGTCTGCGGCGAAATCAGTCACGGTGATCTGCTGATTTTTGTTCTGCGCGATAACCGCCACGCCCTCGGGCACCGTCACCGTGAAACGACCCTTGCAACCAAGCGCGAGTCCGTCGCAGTTGACGGCCAAAGTCAGGGTGTCGCCGTCCAGGGACTCTGTCACTTCGGGATTTTTGCTATTCGCGGAGCCGGTTGCTTGGCTGTCCGCCTGCACCTCGTTCCCCTTCCCAGAAGTGATTATTAGGTCGGCCGTCCCCGCGTCAATCGTGAGGGTTTGCCCGGTGTAGGGGAAGGTTTGCGAAACTGTTTCCACTTCAAGAAATCGGAGTCAGCGCTGCTTGACCCCGCTCCTGAGCAGCCAGCGGTGAGGAGAAGAAGCGCGGCAGCGCCTCCAAGCGTCAGGGCACGGGAAATTTCGTTATTCATGAGATCTCTCTATCGGTTGAGAATCGGACTAAGAATGTTTGGTTCGCGCTACGTCACGCGCAATGCCTCGGAGAGGGGCGTGCGTGCCGCGAAGAACGCCTGGGCGATAAGTGCGATCACGGGCGTGACAAGGGTGATCAGGGTCAACCCTCCGAGCATTTCCCACGGCATTCCAGCCAGCACATCGCCGAGGGTGATCTTTGCCGCCAGCGCAATTGTTACCGCGCTGATGAGGAGAGTGAGAGCGCCAAAGAAGATCGCGGTCACCGCGTAGATCACCCCTTCATAGATCGTTGATCGAGGCACAACGCCCCGGGCGGCCCCCAGCGATCGTGAGAAGCGCCGAATCGCGGCCTCTTTCTGTGCCAACCAGTGCGATCACGGCCAAGCCCCCAGTCCAGGAGACGACGAACACCAGACCCAACACGACAAGGACGTCACCGAGCCCCGCTGAACTGTCCGGCATCACGTTTCCAACCACCATGAACAGGCTGACCAGGGATATAGAAAGCGCGAACGGCAGAATCGTTGTGACACTTCGGATGGCGCGTGCTCGACACGACTGCACGGCCAAAAACCATGCGACACCTCGAACTGGCACCAAAGAGGTCCAGGCGCGAAGGAGCGGAGGGAATACCCAAGGGCCCAAGAGCAACAGCAGGCAGATCAAGAACAGGTCGCCTGCGAATGCGAACGCGATACGTTGTTCGAGGCCACCTGACAAATCAAATAGCAGCCCAGGAATCCACATCCCACCCACGCCTGCGAACAGCAAAACCGCTAGTACAGCGCGGAGAACGCCAAGTCGGGGAGCAGGGGATGCTGCGGTGCGGAAAGCACGCATTTCAGGCACTTTCGCGATTCGTGCGGTGACGCCCCAACCACCCAAAAGGCAAGGGACGATGCCGCTGAGTACGCTCACGCCCGCCTGCCATGGTTCAAAGGGCGCTGTCGCTCCATGCAGGTTCAGACCCCTGCTCCCACTGCCCCAGCGTAAAGTCTGCAACCCACAGCGAGAAGGGAATCGCGATCACCCCGGCAGCGAAGCCGAGGGCAACAAGTTCCAGCCGTAGGACGGCCCGGACCCGGCGGCGTGGGATACCAAGGATCAGCCACAATGCGTGCTCACGCTGCTGCGTTTGAAGAATAAGCCCGGAGATCGACGCGACGATACTAACCGCAGCGAGCACCGTGAAGAACACGATATTTCCGCCGAGGGCAATCGAAGCAGACACCATATTCGAATTTCCAGCCGCACTGGCAGCCGATATGCCTGTGAACATGGCTATAACGGAGCCAGAGGCACAAGCAGCCCCAACTGCCGCTGCAAGCAACCCCCACAGCCACATTCTTGCCTGCATCCAAATGTCGGCAAGTGCAAGCCGCATCATGATGCTGCCTCCGCAATTTGGTCCACTGACTGCGCAGCAAGAACTGCCTCACTGACAGCAAGTGGGTCACCGCCGGCAACCACAGAGCAGATTCGACCCGACCCCATAACTACGACGGAGTCAGCGCGGGAGGCGGCGTTTGGATCATGTGTAACCATGAGCACGCTTGAACCTTGTGCGGGAAGCGCCTGCAACCAGTCGAGCACCACATTGCCGGCACTGACATCCAGTGCCCCCGTCAGTTCATCTGCGAAAACAATGCGGGGCTGATTCGCCACTACTCGCGCAATTGCCACACGCTGCCGTTCACCTCCCGAAAGGCTCACTGGGCGTTTCTTCGCATGTTTTGCGATGCCGAGCCGGTCCATTGTTTCCACGACGGTGCCGCGAGGGATCTTGCGACCCGCAAGCCGCGCCGGTAACGCAATGTTGTCTTCGACGGTCAGAGAGCAACAAGGTTGTATTCCTGGAAGATGAACCCGATGTTCTTGCTGCGGAAGGAGGAAAGCTGCCTAGCATTAAGCGCCAAGATGTCCGTGCCCAAAACTTCGATCGAGTCCGATGTTGCCCGTTCCAGGCCTGCCGCGCAAAAGAGCGTAGTTGACTTGCCTGAACCTGAAGGCCCGACAATCGC
>ERZ1032852.37-NODE-37-length-37483-cov-17.401063_pt1 | contig 37483 bp, 47 predicted proteins | sample MGYA00516689_ERZ1032852 | MGnify/ENA primary metagenome ERZ1032852 (study PRJEB33719, sample SAMN04262499) | wastewater metagenome | biome: rural village; feature: composting latrine chamber; material: composting feces with ash | place: El Salvador | collected...
TAAGGTAATATCTATTTAAAAAAATAAGGAGTATAATATAAATAGAATTCAAAAGGAGGTACTTATTTATGGACAGATTTGATGATTATAGAGATGGTTTAAATGATGAGCTAGAAAAAGACAATGATTTGGAAAAATACGAAAAAATCACAAACATTCAAGTAGAACAAGGAAATCCTTTCTATGACCCTGCAAGGGGCAATGATGGAGGCGGTTATGACCAGCCAGAAATTAAATTTGATTACGGTTTTGAAAGGTGCTATATAAGTGATTCAAGTTGTGGAGATTTTGGTGATAGGTTTACTGTTGAAAGGGGAGAGCAAGTATACAGCTTTAACCAAGTAGATAGGGGAGCTGAGGAATACTCTGATTTCTCCAGAGATAATCCGGATGATGTAAGATTTGTGGAAGCTGTAAAGGAAGACCTTGGTTACACAATAGCATACAAAGAAGAGATAAGAGACGATTACGAAGACGACTACTACGACAACAAATAATAAAAAAGAGAGATTATCTCTCTTTTATTTTTTGTAGTTTTTCACCAGCTTGATTTAATTTAGAGTTTGAATTAATAATTATTGTTATTGTTAATGCGATTACCGCTTCCGCAACTCTCATAAGGACTGCGGATACCGGGTTAAAACTATCAAAACCAAACATTGTTGCCAGGTAAACCATTACAGCATATCCAAAAGAATCTCCGTTTCCTGTATAAGTAACAAGAATCATTAACCAAAACATAAAAAACAAGGTTGATATAAAATACCAGTTAGATGCATAAGATAAATTAATTATATCTTTTAAAAGCAAAAGAGTAAAAAATGTATAAACTCCAGATATTAATATACCTCTAATCCTATTGAACCCTGACTTAACAGTCTCTTTACTAGTCTTTTGCATGGAAAAAACTGATATAACAGCGATGTTAACAGGACTTCCAAAGTTTAATATATGTGATATTGCTAAAGACACTATAATAGCAATCATTGTTTTAATTATACGCATTCCAGGCATAGCCTTAATTAATTTTTTCTGCGTACTTTCATTTCTTTCATCAAACCAAGCCGTGAGTCCATCTAAAAATTTCATTGGCTTCACCTCTTATAATTAATACTAAGTATATAATAACATATTTATCTAGATAATGGAAATAAAAAACTCCCGTAATGGGAGTCTTTTAAATTAGCTAATAAGCTCCGTCTCCTGCAATTAGAAGACCATCTTTTGTGTAAGAACTTAATCTGCCACCACATCCTCTATGAGAATACAGGTGCGGCGTTTTTACGGCCTTGGTAAGTCGTTGGTAGTGTTGAACCTCCTTTTGGCACTTATTACATACTAAAACATATTTTGATTCTGTTTTGTGGTTAATTTCCTCACCAGAATCATTAAACATATCCTTGGAACTAGTCCTGGTAATTGTGTGTCCAAATTCTCTTCCAACATGAGCAGCAACTCTTTTCCACTCCGTACCATGGCCAACTGTTCCCTTAACGGCATGGCAAACTTCATGGTATAAAGTATTAAGAATATCTTTCTCATCGCCATTGATTAAATACTTTGATAATGAGATAGTTATTTCCTTTTTACTGGAGCTAAAATGACATTGACCATAGGTTCTAACAGCATTAAGCCATTGAACTTCCATATTAATATCACCCTTGAACTCATAACCTAAAGAACTAACATCCTTAACAACTTTTGCTAAAAGCTTATCTGCGTAAACTTGTTTTTGCATCTTCATTCTCCTCTCATACTAAGATAACAATCTATCTAACACTTATATTATAACCTAAAAAAGAATAAATAGGGTATAATCTAGATGTACAGAAGATAAATATAATTACTGTTACAGAAAGGAGAATGAACATGGAAGCAACAAGCAGGTTTGAACCAGTGTTTGGTTATTATGCCAAACCTAAAAAGGTGGAGGTTCTCAGTGTTAATTCTATTAACTTCAAAAAGCAAGTTGAAGAAGAGGGTTTAACAATTATTTCCTTCTACAATATGGAGGAGTTAACTATTTACGAGACTTATCACCAGGTGCACATAGAAACAATATATTTTCTATCAGATGACCCTTATGAGCTGTATGTTGTCAAAGAAGACATTACCAAGTGGTAAAAAGAAAGGATGAAGACAATGAAAAGACTAGAACAAGATATTAATAAAGCTTTAGATAATTGGAACGAACGTTCCTCTTTCAGAATTAGAGGAGTTAAGAATTTAAGTCGTAGCGACTTAGATACAATTCTCTTATACGTAGAGACCGGCGGACGAGGATTAATGAAACCGGTAGGATATGTAGCTGAAGTGTTAGAAAAAGCAGGATACCAACATCCGTTGTTCTAAAAAAAAGAAGACCCATTGGGTCTTTTTTTATTCTTTGAGTAGTTCTGCTAAAGGAATGTTATCTTTTATAATGCTTCTTTCCTTATTGAAGAAAGCAAGAACTCCATTATTGATTAATGTAACAACAGGAGTTACTGCCAAAATTAAATAATCAATCATTTGTTTAGTTTTTAATACTTTGTCAACATCTATATCTGCTCTTGCTGTAAGGCCAGTTCCATGAAACAGTTCTGGACTGAATACCTCTGGATTAGAAGCAACTATATATCCTAGCGCAACAATTATATATCCTAGCGCAAACAAAAGTATAGCTAAGGGTATTCCTACTATAAGATTTGCTACAAAAATGCTTGATTTATAACCCATCATTTCTTCCTTTGATTGCTTTAAGACATCTTTAAGTTTCATATCTCTGTTTTCATCGGCGATATAAATAACCCTAGTGTACTCAAAGGCTTTGATAATCCCTGGAATAATAAATACAAAAGTCCATAAGAAAATCTTAAAAGCTGAATAAGCATTAGCTTTTATAATATGTATATCAAAACTTAACATATTAGTAGTGTCTGCTTTTCTGTTCTCTTTGGCAGCCTTGTAAAACTCTAATTGAATTAATGGTGTAAAAATCAAGTGAAATAAAAGAATAGGGAATCCAAATCTAGTCTTATCAGAAACTATAGTCATGCCAAGTATAACCAAAGTTACAATAGTATAAACAATAAAACTGTTCATTATAAGTTCTATCCCACCTTTTAGTAAATGCTTAAATCTAAATCTTTCCATCTTAAAACCTCCTTTTTGATTTACATATAGTATACCACAAAAGAACAGATTTGTGAAGCAATTAATTTAACAATAAGTTATTAATTTGTAATTACACATTGCGAAGTTTACAAATTTATTTGTAATTTCGTATTGCCAAGTTTGTAAATTTATTTACAATTTGACTTGTGGAGTTTATAAATTTATTTACAATTTGGCTTGACATTTCGTAAAGTTTCTGATATAATATAGTTAGAAGGAGGAAGAGTATGAAAAAAGTAATAATGCTTATTGCAATACTTATACTTACAGGATGTGAGGATGATGATATTGTAAGTTACCATAAAAATGATAGTATTGAAAGTTACACAGTAAACAAAACTTATGAAACAATGATTCACAAAGAAACAATAATTTGTAGAGAGGGTAAAAAGATTTGGGTTGCATGGCATAGAGATGAATATGCTGGCGGCCTTACTAGTCAAATTGTTGGAACTTGTGAGCCATAAATTAAAAGGAGAGATAAAAATGGAAAAAGAATTAATGATGAAATTACTAGATGAACTAGACTTAGAAAATACTTTAGCAGTATATTTAACAGGTTCTCATCTTAATAATTTAAACACACCTGAATCAGACTATGATTTCATTGTAGTTGAAAAAACAGAAAGACGAAACCTGTTTAATGGCAAATTTCGACCTGCAGTAAAAGTTGGGGATGAGTTTGACTATAAAGTATATAGTTTACAGTATTTTTTAGGAAGATTAGTTAGCCCATCATTTAATGAAGTGGAAATGCTTAATAAGTTTCCTTTGTACCACACCCATGAATTCACTGAAATGGCCGAATTTTTATATGACAAAAGAAATTGGCTGCTAAATAAACAAGCTTTCTTGGAAGCCTTATCTGGAGAGTTAACACAAATTTACAACAAAGTAACAAATAAAAGCGGAAAAGTTAATATGGATAAATTAAAGCTGGGCAAAGATTTAGCCAAATATCAAAAATTAAAAACACAAGCGCTATATCTTCTTGAAAATAACGAATTGTATGTAGAGTTTAATGAAAAAGAAAGAGAAAAGGTTGTTAACTTAAGAGTTAAAAAAAATCATGAAATCACAGAAGAAGAATTAGATGAGGTAAGAAATGATAATTTTGTAGAAGAGCTGTATGAGCTAGCTACCAACATGGAGCCCAGTGTCGTAGATGTAGGATTTGCAAAGATTTTAGCTAAAATGATGTTAAGTTATTTAAGGTAAAAACAAAGCACTTGATTTACATCTTGTAATGTGATATAATTGAAAGTAACAAGGAGGTAATAAGTTATGGCAAGAAAAATGGTTGTATATGAGTCTGATGATGGTGAGTTTCACAAAAGCAAAAAAGCCGCAGATTTACGGAATTCTAAATTAGCTTCTGAAAGAGCTGTGAAAAGACTAGATATGACAAAAGAAGAAATATCAAAGGCATTAGATAAAATTAGTCCTAGAAATTTCAAAGTAGCAGCTCTTTTAAAAAATGAGTCTGATTGGACTAAGTGGTTCGCTCCACTCATTGACACTATGAATAAGGAGTTATTCGCAGAACCTAAGAAAATAACACAGTATGTTGTTGAGGGGAAAACAATAGCAACTGAGGAGGGTGATAGTTTTACAGACGCAGATAAGTACCTTGGTGAAGAGTATCTTCTTTACAAAACAGAAGATTTTGATAAGTACAAAAGAATGATTCATTATAAAAACAAATACACCTATGAAGAAAAGCTAGAAAGAAAGCTTTTAAATAAGGAAGAATTAAGCGAATCAGAGCTAAGTTCACTGAGTGATTATTTCGATGTTGTATACGAAGAGAAAGGTGAAAATAGGCGTTGGAGCAGAAGTGTGTTAACTATAATGGATATTAGCGGAAGATATTACGCATTGTCTTGGGAAGAAGGATTAACTGAGAATCAACCCTCAGAATACTGGGAACAACCATATGAAGTAGATGTCTTTGAAGAAGAAGTTACTGTTATTAAAACCAGAATAGTTAAAAAATAAAGAAAGGGCGATAAGAATATGGAAAAAATGGTTATGGTTACAGGAGAAAATGGAAGCATAATGGTTGATAAAGAGGATTTAATCAAGCAAATACCTGAAAGCATTAAATATGAGATATTCTGGCAAGAGAAAGTGGATTTTGCTGTAGAAGATATTAAAATATATTATGAAAGAGAATATGATGCAAAAAAGGTAAACTTGAATGAAGAAGATTTCAGAACTATAGCTTTAGCATTACTTCCTGATTTAGATTCAAACTACTCATATAACGGACAGGTTTCCGATGCAGTAGATAATTTTATTAAAAAACGTTAAAGGAGGTTAAATAAAAATGACTAAAAAGGTAACATTAGATATGAATGAATGTATAGAGCACATTCCTATCAGTAGAAATCAGCTAGCTGAAGAGCTAGGAATTTCGAGACAGGCTTTGCATAATAAAGTTAAAGGGGTAACCCCCTATAATACAGAAGATATTAAAATAATAAAAAGCTTGCTCAAAAAGCATCAGAAAAGTTTAGACAGACTAATGAAAAGAATTTAAGGAGGAAACATGGATAGACAAAAACAATCAAAACAAGTAATAGTTGTAAATAAAGAGTTAGAAATGTCTCCTGCTAAAGTAGCAGCACAAGTAGCTCACGGTTCAATAGCTTTTTTAACTCATAAACTAAGAAATGCCGAAAGAAGGTTGATTGATTTAGACTTAAGTAGATTTACTGTAGACCTAGAGAACGAAGTCTTCGATTATTGGATTAACGCTCAGTTTATAAAAGTTATATTAAAAGCAAACACCAATGAGCATATGCTAGAGATTATTGAAAAAGCAAAGTCATTAGGTATGAAAGAAAATGAGGATTATTTTGTAATTAGAGATGCAGGATATACAGAAGTAGAACCAGGTTCTTTAACTGTTATAGGATTTAGACCAATGATTGGCAGGGATGTCAATAAGGTAACAGGGAACCTACCATTATATTAAAGGAGGTTAAATATATGTCAAAAAATATAGATTCTTTTGTTAATGAGCTAATCTTTCTTCTAGACTCAGACGAAAAAAAGAATGGACTTCTAAACATAGGGGAACAGAAGGTGTTTAAAAACCTGGTAAAAGGTCGTAAAGAGCCTGTATTTTTGGCAGCCACTGGAGTTGATGACTTAACTGCGGTTAAGTGGTTAGTGAATGATATTGTTTCGGTTATTGGCTCGGGGTATCCAAACTGTTCTATAAAAATTGATATCTTATTTACAAATTCACTACTAGAAGTAGCAAGAAGTTACCTAGGCGAATTTAGAGAAGACAAAGAGATTTTGTTTGCAGATATTTTAGAAGCTGCCGATAAAATCACTTATAAAGATTATACTGAGGAAGAAGTTAAAGATTTAGTAATTAAAACATTAATGTGGAAAAAGTTTCAAACTGATGAGTATGAAGAATCATTGAAAAACTTAAATATTGATTCATACGCTAAAGCAATGTCAGAAATCACTGACGATGAGAAAAGATTGGCAGTATATATTAAGTCATTTAAGAACAATATTAAATACATTAAGTAAAGGAGGTTCTGCAGCTATGGCTTACAAAATTGCTTTAACGGGGCATAGGCCAGACGGCTTACCGGTTAGAGATGCTTACAATCTTAATCAGAATTATTATAAAAGAATGTATCATTGGTTAAGGAATAAGCTAATAAATGAAATAAAGAACCATGGTCATATAGAAGCATACAGTGGACTAGCTTTAGGCTGTGATACCGTATGGGCTTTTGCTATATTATCAGTCAAAGAGGATTACCCAAATCAAATTACATTTGTAGCCGCCATTCCCGATTACAATCAAAGTAGTAGGTGGAGAAGTGATGTTGACAAAAGACGATGGTCAAGTTTCATTCGGTCGGCTGATAAAATAATAGATACATCTAAGATATATCCTAATGTAAGCTATGGACAATTGCTACAATTAAGAAATTTACAAATGATAGACCCCGCCGATGAGTTGATAGCCATATACAATGGAAGCACTCACAGAAGCGGAACCGGAAATGCAGTACAATCTGCAAAAAATAAGAGTAAAAACATCACAATAGTGCATCCAAACACTTTTGTATCAAAAGATGAATACTAAATGGAGATGGTTAAATTGGGAAAAGGATTAAAAGAAACAAGAGATTATATCTTTTTTTGGGGAAGTTTTTTAAGTAATTTCCACGATGTGGACGAAGACATACTGCATGATGGCCATTTATTCCCTACATCAGAGCATATATTTATGTATGAGAAAGCAAAGCTTTTTGGAGATTTAGAAAAGGCTAATGAAATAATCTTCGCCAGGACACCAATGCAGGCAAAAAGATTAGGTAGGGAAGTTCAAGGTTTTAATGATGAACTGTGGGAGAAAAACAGAGAAGCCATTATGATAAAGGCGTTAAAAGCGAAGTTTAAAAAAGGAACTAAAGAATATGACATGTTGAAAGCAACGAAAAACAAAACACTAGTTGAAGGAAGCCCTTATGATAGAATATGGGGAGTGGGTCTTCACTATGATGATAAAAAGATTTTAAATCCAAATAATTGGAGAGGTTTAAATTTACTTGGCAAAAGTTTAATGAAAGTAAGAGAAAGATAGGAGGAAGAAACATGAAAAAGAAACTTATATTAATATCATTGGTATTAACACTGGTGCTGGTATTAACTGCTTGTAGTGGCGACAATATTGTTGACGGAGTTAAGGATACAGTAGATTCAGTGATAAACAAGGTTAATAAACCTGTCAAAACTGATAAAATGGTGGACCTAAACAGCCAATGGTTTGAATTTAATGGTGAAACATACTTTATTGGCACAACTACGCTAGAAGAGTTAATGGAAGAAGGCTTAAGATTCAGAGATGATGATATGAAAAGCATTCATGATATGTTAGAACCAGGACAAATGTCTGAGTCATATCGTGTAGTAACTGAAGGGCAGGGTGTAATACAGATGCATGTAACTAATAGCAGTAAAAAAGAAAAAGAGACTTTAAAAGTCCCTATTAGTGAAATTTATATATCAATTAACCCTGATATACCACAAGATACTATTAAATTTCCATTTCCAATGGATTTAACCTTAGACAAACTATTAGAAGAAGCACCAGAGTTCTCAGATAGAATAACTAAAGGAGATAGGGTCAAGGTAATGTATAACTTTACAGATAAACCATATGGTTATACTTTTGATTTTGAAGGAGGAACACTGAAGTTTGTAACAATTAATAATCAATGAGGGGTTGACAAAAAGTAAAGAAAAAGCTTGCAAAATGTCTCTATCTATGATATAATGAAGTTAGTAAAGGAGATGGAGAACATGCTAGGAAACATCTATAAAATAACAAATAAAACAAATAATAAAGTATATATAGGCCAGACAGCAAGAAGTATAAATGAAAGGTTTGGCGAACATCTAAGGGACGCTTTTAACCGTGGTTCAGAGCAGCCTTTGTACAGAGCCATTAGGAAGTATGGCAAGGACAACTTTGAAGTTGAGCTTGTTGAATCATGCCATGTTAGTCAAATAGCTGAAAGAGAAGCTTATTGGGTTGAACAGTATGACAGCTATAATAGTGGATACAATGCTACTCTTGGAGGAGATGGAAAGCCAGTAAGGAACTACCAGGAAGTGTCTGATGACTTTATGAAGTCTAATATGTCTATGAGGAAGTACTCTCAGGAAAACAATATGAAAGAAGTAACTCTACGAAATGCGTTAAGAGCTACCGGAAAACTAGATGAGTATAAGAAAAAACACCCACAGATGAATTCAAGATTCAATCCTGTAAGTGTTAATATGTTAGATAAAAAGACTGGTAAAGTTATAGAAACATTTGAATCAATTAACCAAGCAATTAATTACCTTGGTGAAACAAGAAACAATGGAAGAATAAGAGCTGTTTGCACTGGTCAAAGACAAAGTGCTTACGGATACGGTTGGAGCTATGCATCATAGACTACCAACCTTTTTCTTTGTCCTTTTTAATTACATCCAATATTATATTAAAAATCTCCATGAAAAGTGCGATTAATAATTTCTTCTTGTTGTTCTTTTGTTAGTCTGTTAAAATGAACACAATATCCTGAAATTCTTACGGATAAAAGGGGATAACGTTCTGGATTATTCATAGCGTCTTGCAATAATTCTTTGCTTAATACATTAACATTTAAGTGTTGTGCACCCTGACTGAAGTAACCATCTAGAATACCAACAAGATTATCTATTCTTTCGGGACTAGCAGTTGCATTCTTTGTATGAGCTGGCTCCATAAACACAAACACCATGAGTTTTTCATGGGCTTTTTCTTTGTTTAAGTTACTAAAGCCACTGGCAATTTCTTTATCTGTGAATTTTCTACCATTAAAAACAATAATAGTAATACCCATATTTGTGCTATCATCAATCGCTTTTTGCAATTGGTTAAAATCTACAGCATGTGCTTTAAGTTCTTCAGGAAAAAATGTATCATCTGATATTAAACTTAATATAGCATCATCTGTTGTTCGAATTTTTTGTTCAATAATTATCATAAAAACCTCCGTTATTGAATTTATATTCTTTATTTTTATACAGGTAATCTAATGGAGTACCTTGTCTTCTGAATCATCTTCAGGCTCTTTCCACTCCAGGTCAATTATTACAAGGTCATCAGAAAGAGTTTTTAAACTTTTTTCAATATCTCTCCACTGGTGCTTACCGAAACTAGCTCCAATATATTTAGGTACATATAGTTTTTTATTTTCTTTACTAGCCTTGTTCAATACATACATAATATTTTTAATAAGCTGTTCAGATTCTTTTCTTAAACTTTTTTGAACGTGTTGTTTTCCTGGACTTCTTTGAGTAAACGAATGATAAACCGTTAAGTTATCATTTAATTCAATAAAAAACAAACCTCCAAAGGTATCTTCTTTTTCGTTCATGGAGTTACAAGCTTCATAAACTCCAGGGTATTTTTCATAAAAACCTCTGAGGTTAGTATCTAGCTCTAAATCAGTAGAAATACTACTATATCTGCTTTCAAGCAAAATAAAACCGTCCTTAATATCTTTTAATTCTATGTTTGAATATTTCATAGGCACCTCCTAAAAATATTATACAACAAAGGCTTTGCTTTTACAAGAAAATTATGTATAATTAATATCCATAGTTTGCAAAGAGTAAATCAAAACATTTAAGTTTATTTATAATTACACTTGACTTATTGCAAAGCATACTGTATAATAATATATATAGAAGGAAAGGAGATATAAAAATGAATCACAAACAACAGTTTGATAAATATAGAATGAACCTCGTTGGATTATTTCAAGGGAAGCTAAGTGACAAGAGATATGAGTTTTTATTAAAGTCTTTAATTGGAATTATGGGGTTCTATGCTTTTGTAGGTGAGAGTTACCGTAAAGATATAATGGTTAATATTGATATAGCACATCAAACATCAGAAGATGTGGTGAAACTTGTTGACGAAAGAAAGGAAAACACTCCTGAATGGGAGTCAGTAACAGCTGCACATAAAGATGCGATGCTTAGTCTAGGGACCTTTTTCCCGGTAAAGTCAGAAGCAGAATTAAGATTTGTTAATATGGTTATGGCAACTATAAAATCAATACTAATGAGGTTTCCAGAAAAACCAAGTATTCACTCAGTATTACATTCTCCAGGTACTACAGTCTTTGGACATGAAGATGATATTTATCTGAAGTTAGTCAGCCTAGATAAAGATGAAGTGTATAGCAACAGATTTTACGAAGCAGATGATATTATTCCTTTAGTAAATAAAGGCATTGCAGGACATGAACTTTTGCACATTAGAGAGGTAAACTCTGTGGTCGTTCTAAAAGAATTAGAAGATAAAGAATTTTTAAATGAACTAAAAGATGATTTTGATATCACAGATTTAAGTTCTTTATCAGAGTACAGAAAAAGACTTAAAAACCACTATATAGAATATGGCCTTGAAAGACATCAAATAACCAAAGGCAAGGAATTTGATAAAGATAAGTCTGTAAAAGAGTTAGAACAAGAATTTACTAAAATGGACAAAATGGACATTAAGGAAGCGTATAATTTTTTAAATATGGAGTTTTCAAAAGTAAGACAAGCACTAATGCATTAAGAAGGAGGAATCATATGTCAATAATTAAAACGGGTACAACTTATAAAGTGTATCCTGATAGTGTAGAACTAATGAACGAAGGACTACCAGCTAAGATATTTGGAATTTCATTTAACCCAATGAGTGGTTTTTCTCTATTTGAGAAAGATGACTTAATTAGAAAAGAAGAAAAAATATATGGAAAACACGAAGATAAAGCCAACAAGATAATGAAAACATTTAATGCTTTAACAAGAAGTTTAGGTGTTTTGATTAGTGGAGATAAGGGAATCGGTAAAACACTTACGGTTCAATTACTTGCAGAAAAACTTCGTGAAGAAAATATCCCAACTATCATTGTAGATGAGAACTGGGGAGGATTACCAGGATTCATTGAAAGCATTCCGCAACCATGCTTGTTTGTATTCGATGAGTTTGAAAAGAAATTTCCGACAACTAGAGATGGTGATGGATGCACTCAAGAAGATTTATTATCTATCTTTGATGGGTTAACAAGTAATAAACACTTGTTTGCAGTAACGGTCAACGAAACAAATAGAGTAAACTCTTATATGCTTAACAGGCCGGGGAGATTTCACTATCATATTACTTATGATTACCCAGACAGGGAAGAAATATCAGAGTATTTCCGTTATCATAATCCTGGCATAAGTGATGAAGAGATAGATGATATCTCAAATATAGCAGCTAGAACCAACTTAAACTTCGACATGCTTCGTGCTATTTCATTTGAAATATCACAAGGATACACTGTTGTAGAAGCTTTAGAAGATTTAAACATCACAATTGGAAACGAGTTCAGCAAAACAGTTGTACTGACAACAAAGAATGACACATTCATCGAGGATGCTGAAGTTACACTGTTCGGTGAACAGCAAGAAATTAACTTCTCAAACTATCGTTATAGTAGAGATTCGAGAATTGGAGGGCGTATCAAGTTTGCGCCTGGTGCTCTAATGATGAACTCTGAAGGTTTATCTTTAGATTTAAGTAAAATTAAAGATGCAAATCTTTATGATTACACAAAGGAAGACGAAGAAGGTGATTACCTGAGAATTCCTGTTTCAGAAATTAAATCTATCGTTATTCAAGATAAGAGCTCTGTGTTCACAACATATCTAATATAATTAATCGGGAGGCTTAGTCCTCCCGGTTTCCAAAAGGAGGTCTTGAATGTATCAAGTAAACAATAAATCAGAGGATTTTTATGTTATCGATGTAATTGAATGGGCCTACATTAGTAGTCGTTTAAGCAAAAAAGAGTTAATATCTTTTATAGCAAAGTATCAAAGAAATTATCAAAAGCATAATAATTCTTTTTTAGCTAATTATAATGCAACACTAGAAGATTTAGAATTTATTTATTATCACATTGGTGATGAATTAGTATCATATACAAGAAAGAAACAATATGTTATTGTAGATGGATATTTTAGAATTATAGATGTTAGAATATTTAAAGAAGAAATTAAAGAGGAAGCTGAAAAACAAACTTCTTACTTTAGAACATATAGAGGTCCTAAATTTGAATATAGAAATGGACCAGTTCCTGGCACAGGAAAATTAAAGTTTTCACGCAGTCACAGGCAAATAAACATTGCCAATGAAAGAAGGCAAAACTGTGACCCAGAACATGCACCATATGTAAGAAGCAAAAGAAAAACAAAAAACTTACCGTCATATGATTATAGAAGTCGTGATAGGTCTTGGAAAAGACAAAGTAAAAAAAGAAAACAATGGATGTAAAAAGCCTTGACACTTAGAGTGTTATGTGCTATAATATATTTACAGTTAAGAAATTAACTGATTTAACATTTCTCGGTGCAGAAATAATTGCACCAAATTCTCTTTTACTATATAGGAAAGGGCCTCGCTTCTGTGGGGCCTTTTTCTTATTATATGATATAATTACAGTGTAAATTACGGAGGTGTAAATATGAATAGATTTGAAGATGACAGATTTGAAGAGAGAGAAAAAGTATTAGAAATACCAAAAGATGTTGAAGAATTAATTGATGTTTTAAATGAAAAAGATTTTGACGCCTTCGTGGTTGGAGGTGCTGTTAGAGATGCAATGTTAGGAAAAGAACCAAACGATTGGGACCTGGCAACAAGTGCACACCCTAGAGAAATTATAGATATTTTCAAAGAAGAAGGATACCAGGTTATACCTACAGGCATTGATTTTGGTACAGTTACTGTAATAGTAGATAAAGAACCTATAGAGATTACAACTTTCCGAAGTGATGGTGAATACTCTGATGGCAGAAGACCAGATTCTGTAACTTATGCAAGTAATATAGTTGAAGATTTATCCAGAAGGGATTTCACTATTAACGCTATGGCGTATAGTCCTAGAAACGGTTTAATAGACCCTTTTAGGGGACAAGATGATATTAAGGGTAAATCTATCAAGGCTGTGGGAATAGCCTCAGAAAGGTTCAAAGAAGACAGTCTGAGGATGATGAGGGCTGTTAGGTTCTCTACAAGATTAGATTACAAGATTGAAGAGAAAACAAAAGATGCAATTAAGGAAAACAAAGACTTAATTAAAAACGTATCACAAGAAAGAATCAGAGATGAGTTGTCAAAAACCTTATTAACTGATAGACCATCTCAGGGAATCAATACTTTAAGAGAAACAGGGTTGCTAGATAAGGTTTTACCAGAGATTGTTGATACATACAATTTCGACCAAAAAAATTTACATCATGATAAAGATGTCTATAACCACACTTTGGATGTGATTGACAAAGTTAGTGACAACATTGAAGTTAGAATGGCCGCTTTGTTTCATGATTCGGGGAAACCGAAAACCTTTGAACTGGATGAGAATAATCAAGGGAGATTTTTTGGTCATGAAAAAGAATCTGCAAAATTGGCAGAAGAGGCTATGACCAGATTAACCTTTTCTAATAAAGAAATAGAACATGTTAAAACATTAGTAAAAAACCACATGACTATGCATGACGATAAACCGACAGACCGTTCAGTTAAAAGGTTTATGAATAGAGTTGGTGAAGATAGGTTAGAAAACATGTTTGATTTATTTAAAGCAGACAGAATGTCTTCAGCACCAGAATATCAGGATGTATCAAAAATTGAAGAGCTGGAAAATAGAGTTAATAAAATAATAGAAAACCAAGAACCAATTAGGGTTACAGATTTAGATATAGATGGTCACGACTTAATGGATTATGGTATTCGGCAAGGCCCTGAAATTGGAAAAACCTTAAATGGTTTAATGGAAAAGGTTTTAGATAACCCTGAACTAAACAATAAAGAAATATTATTATCAATGATTAAAGACCTGGATTAAATCAGGTCTTTTTTACTTGCAATTTGTCAAGAAAGCTGATATAATATATTTAAACAAGCAAGGAGGTATAACCATGAAGAAGACATTTATAATTGCTGGACTGTTAGTTGTTACTGCTGTAGTTGGAGCAGTAATTCATAACCAAAAGGATGTTTATATCCCTATTATGCAAGGAGGTAGAAACGTATGGAAAAAATGAAAGATTTAAAGTTGTGTTACGCTGATAAGGTTGATGAGAATCATGTTGCTTTATATTTTATGAATAAAGATGCGAAAGATGTTACTGGAGATGACTGGGATGATATTCCTTATGAGCATAATGCAGGAACCCCTTATGTTAGAGAAGGAGATATTCTTGAAAAGTTAATTATTACTGCAGATTGTATGAGTGTTATTGGAGATGACGAACTAAACTCCCCTTATAGTGTTGATATAATTAACAACAGCAAGAGAATCCACTGGGTTATGTTTGAACATTGGAGATTGCCAGATATGTTCTTAATGCCAAACGACACTATTGCAGACTTATTTGAACTACAAGAAGAAAACCCAGAAATAAACCTCAAAATCTATAAAGAAATATAAAAAAAGACCCATTTGGGTCTTTTATTTTTTAACTGCGACTATAAGTATTTTATTGGCATGAAACTGGTATTCTGGAATTTCCACATATCTGTTCAATTCCCAAAGATGTTCACTTGCTATAATCTCCTCAACAACTTCTAGTTCAAATCCCAAGCTGTTTATTACTGAAATCCATTGTTCTTTGGTTAAAAAGTTGTTAATAACATTTGCTTGTCTTTGAATAAACCTATCAGGAATATTAAGTTTGTTGGCAAATTCAATAACTACATCATATGGTCCAACAACATCATGATTAATAATTTTTAAATCCTTGTAATAATCTTTAAATTCACCTTCAGTTTGAAGTTTCTTTAAAAGATTTTTGGATTTATTTAATTTCCTTAGCCTAAAGGATGCTTCTTCACTAATGTTTGGCTTCATGTAATCATAGAGAATCAATGTTCCACCGGTGTCTAACTTATTGGTGTATGTCTCTAAATCTTTAATTAAGGCCATTGGGCCAAAGCCAAATCTAGTAACAAGACCAGATAAAACCTCGGGAAAGGAATTATAAAACAATAAACCTCCCGTTGTCTTAGGCAGTTGGTCTTTTTGGAAAGTAGTGTGAATATTTGTATCTTCATACTCTTGAATCCAATTTTTAGCCTTTCCTTTATGAGGTTCAAACAATGTGATTTTTTTATCTGGAATTCTTTTAGACAACTCCAGCAAAAACCTTTTAAGCCTGTAAGCTACAATCCTTTTATGTTTAGGATTGTCGTCTGGTAGCTTGTTTATAAACCCCGCAATTTTGTCTGCTAATTCAGCATTATTCAATACTCTTCTATCATCTTGATACCAGTTCATAATCTTACCCTCCTATATCAAAAATTTACCTAGCGAATGCCAGTCTAAAATTGTAATACCATACCAATTTTCATTCCATTCCGCACGTTTGCCAAATGAAACCTTTACAGTTGCGTTTGAGGAAAATAAGTTGTTCTCATTATCATCAACAATCACTCCACCTTCCATATTAACAACCGATTTATCTAACATCACTTCCTCCTCAGATAGAAGTATCATATTTCCATAGTTTAAGTTCTCATGAATCCATTTAGTTTTCCTGTAAATATTTTCAGGAGTTCCTTTGGTTGTAATATAAACAGTATTCTTTTTTGCTACTTCATGAAAGACTTTATAAGTATCTTCATCATAAAGCTCTAAATCATCAAAGAACTCTTGACTAGCGAAAATTTCGGCAACCTGACCTTCTTTTAAACTAGGACAAACACAAGAAAAATTCCACTTGTCAACTGTTCGCCAATCTACGTTTTCATTGTAGATGGAGTTGTAAACCTTGATAAAACTTTTGACAGAATTTGCTATAACACCGTCAAAATCCATATAAACTACCGTTTTTGAGTCCATATAATTCCTCCTTCTTAACTTCTATAAAACTATTATATCATAAAAGTTGACATTATGCAAGCCAAGCTTTACTGGACTTTTCATCTGTTTTATGATAAAATATAAGTATATAAAGGAGGTATATTATGTTAAAACTAACAAAACAAGAGATTAGCTTACTAGAACAACTAGAGGATTATTTAAACGATAGGGTAGAGAGCAAACTACCATTTAAGGATTATAACCATTATGACCCTATGATTATGTCTGATAAAGAGATAGCAGAAAATACAATAGAAGATTTCTCAAATATAGTAAAAAAGCTGTCCTGTTAAGTTGACAAAAAGTAAAGATTATGGTATAATTATATTATAAGAAAGGGGAAATAAACATTATGTTAAATAAACAAATGAGAACAATAGCACTATTTATTAAAAATTACAATATTTTAGACTTAGCGTTAGAAATTCATAATGTAATTCAAGAAGAAGGCACAGCGCTGGTAGTAATAAAAGAAAACTCAGGTAATTGGACTGGTGTAGAGGCTAAAGTGTGCACTCCAGACTACGAAGATAAAGAAGATGAGATTTCTATAGAGGTGCATCCTTTTGATGCCGTAGAGGATAGCGTGAGGGATATTATTGTTGGTGAATTTGCATATATGTTATCAATTATGTTTTTAGAAGAACAGGAGTGATTTAATGCATTTTACAGTATTGGTTGTAGATATTCACAACGAAGGATACGATAACTTATTAGAACCATTCGCATCTGATATTTATCCAGATAAGGAAATATACTTTCCAAAGGATGTTGCTATTGAAGAGTTAAAGCTAAAGGGTGATTGGGTGTATGAAGGTGTGCCAGATAGTATGATAGATGAATACGAACGTCAGCTTTGGGATATTTTTCACTTAGAAGTCGATGAAAACCTAAATGCAATAAATCGTTTTAATTCAAGAGCTAAATGGGATTGGTTTGTAGTAGGGGGAAGATGGCAAGGCACAATGCCACTTAAAGATGGAACCTTTGAGGATTGGGCTAAAATTAAAGATGTTGATTTTTCAGGCGATAATAAAAAGTACAATAAAGCTTTAAGGTTTTGGGAGGTCTTTGTTGATGAGGAAGAACTAAAAGACGGAGAAGACCCAGAAGATTTTAAAACATATATGTCGAAAGTCCACTTTCTCAGTGCTTACAAAACAAAGGAAAATTACGCTAAAGCCTATTCTAGTTTTTCAACTTATGCCTTGTTAATTGAAGATGATTGGATAGAGGTAGATGACTTTGAAAATACTATGGAGTACAGAAAAGAATTTAAAAGAAGGATAGACGAAGTTTTAAAAAACTATCCCGAAGCAGAAGTAACATTGATTGACTGTCATATGTAAAACTGCAGTAGAAATAGACCTATTTAACAGTAGGTCTTTTTTATTTGTTTAAATTTTATTATTTTTAGTTTAGTTTTGTTTTTTTACTAAAGCTTTGAAGTTTTGCTTTACATTTTGTTTACTTAAATCGGGATTTTTTCAAATCTGTTTGATTTTCCCGTATCAAATAGTAGTATATCTTTAGAACCAGAGATAATTTGACTAAGATGAGATACAGAACCCTTAGATATCTTGTTCCACTTAGTAATTGCGGAAGCTAGCATTTTCTTAGATGCTCTTTTTAATTGCAATACTTCCTTTAGTTTATCTTTAACTAGGAAATTCTTCACTTCTTTTAGTAATCCTTTTAGACTACTGCCTGTCTTACCGAGTATTTCCTTTAGATACTGATAGACGGTGTTTCTAGTTATATCTAGTTTGTTGGATATATCTTGAATGTTATAGTTTTGAAGTACCAGTCTTTTGGTTTCTTGAATTCGCTTATTACGTTTTTCTTTATTAGCTTTTAATAGTTTATTTCTTTTTTCTGTAATGGTTTCTTTAAAGAAGAATTCTAACTCCACTCCATTATTATATGCTAACTGAAGTACAGTTGTATATTCTTCAATAGAATCATTAGTTAAGAATTGGCTATTAAAGTTGTTATAAGATTCATCTGCTGACATTACAAAAGACTCAATCTTGTCAAACCCTTTTGTGAAATAAGGTTTTTGTAATTGAGAATCAATTCTTTCAAGTTCTGCAGCGATTGATTTAAAAGACATATTATTATATTTCTTTAAGTTTATATACTGAACAGCCAAAGAGAAATAAGCGTTGTTTCTCCAGCCTGAACTTTCAAAGTTACTGACTTCAATCATCGCTTTTTCAAAATCTGCTATTCTTTTTTCTAAAACAATACTTATATTACCTCTTCCATTTCCATTGTTTCCAGTTTTATTTCTTCTTTTTGTAGTTTCTTTTTCCCAGCTTTTTTGAGCTTCAAGAAACTCACTGTATTCACCATAGTAATCATTTAACATATCTCCAAGCATTATTACCTGAGATTCGTTAAAATGAACAACTTTAGCATATGTCCCGCTTTTAAAATTTAAAGTTCCCGGAACTCTTCGTTTCTGGTTTATTGCGTTTATATTTCTATCACACTTTAAGTCATCATATGGAAGATTTGGCAAAATAATATTATCGTATTTGTCCATTAGAGCTTGGTGAGACAACCTTAGCATCTTGTCTATATTTCTTTGATTCTTATCTGCACCGTGTCTAAAAAGCCTTTCTTCTAACACAAAATGAAGTTGAAGTCCACGACCACTATTGACTATAGCCGTAGGTGTGTAATATGCTCCTTCTTGCATTGCAAAGAAAAGTATTCCATCCGCTAAAAGGTCTAGTTCTTTTTCTGACATATTTTCTTCGTGAAAGTCAATATCAATCAACAGCGAACCAACACTAAATATATTAGACCTATCTGTCTTTACATAAGAATAAGCCTTAGCGTTTTGCTTGTAAGAGCCTGTCTCCTTATCGTATATGTCCTTACTGGTTGCAGTTTCTCTTCGTGTATATACGTCTTTTAATGAAACATCCATAAAGTAAGAATCTGAGAATTGCACTTCGTTTAGAAATTCTTCAGGTGTTACTAATCGTAAATGTCTTGAAGATTTATTTTTAAAGAAAGTTCCTCGTTTATTATTAGAACGCCTATCTCTTAATAAGAAATTTAAAAACCTTATATCTTCATCTCTAGGATTTGTTTGGACATTAATAAAAAGGCCATTATCTTTTGCACTATAAATTTTATCCAGCACAAAATAAGGACCTTTTTCTATTTCATCTTTTGTTATATAAACTACTTCAGTATTCTCATGTTGAAATCCAGCACTAGCAAAAAAAGTCTTGTTACTTTCTTCTTTGTTGTACTGGTTTAATTTTTCTAAAGCTTCTTCTTTAAGTAGTTCTTTTTTAATTTTAATGTTTTCCAAATTTAACACCTCCTATCTCTTTTTCTTATTATAGCACTGAAAAACAATTTACCCAAAAATAAATAAAAATTTATTGCTTTTTAGATTGTGAAACCTAGAATTTATTTGACATTTAGTCAAGTTTATGATATAATTTAATTATATAAAAGAAAGGTGGAGAGGTTATGAGTAAACCAAAAGCAAGATTAACTGGAGAAGATGGAAATATTTTTAATTTATTAGGAATTGCTGGACAAGCACTTAGAAAAAACGAACAAAGGGAAAAAGAAATAGAAATGACTGAAATAGTATTTGTATCACATTCCTATGAAAACGTATTAAAAATTATTAGTGAATATGTAGAAATTATATAAAGGGGGAATTAAATGTTTGGTAATCATTTAGAAGAAATTAGAGGATTAATGGATAGTGGCAGGTATCAAGGTAGACACATGCATTGTAGGCGTTCTGTAGCAGAACATTCGTGGTTTGTATCAAAAATAGCTCATGGGTTAGCTTTTTGGGAGAAAAACAAGTTCGGAAATGAAATAGATATGGAAAAAGTCTTGTTTTATCCATAAATCATGATATAATTGAAGCCTATACAGGTGATATCCTTTCAACGACAAAATCTAGGTCTAAAACCTTTAGAAAGGGGTTAAAAATAGTCGAAGATGAAATTTTAAAAGAGGAAATACTACCTACTTTACCTCAGAGCTGGAGACCAGACTACATTAACATGCATAAAGAAGTTAGTGAGTTAGAAAGCCTAGAGGCAAAAATAGTAAAAGCTAGTGATATCTTAGATAGAGTTTTTGAGTGTATGGATGAAATCACCAGAGCTAATAAACATCCATTTGAAGACATATTAATATCAGACTTAAAAAGATTATATGAAATGAACCTAATGTCAGTTCATTACTTTTTAAAATATTCAATTAAAGACATTAAAGCTGAAGGATATATACCAGAAGACATAAAAAAAGAACTGGAAGATATGGATTTTTCGCCATACTTCTAAATATCAGGAGGTAAGAGGATGAAAAAGAAATTCAATCAATACAAAAAGACTATTAAGGCCGTTTTTATAGCAATTATAATTCTTGCAGGCGTTAATAGTTTTTTAATATCTCATAACACAGAAAAGGTAAGTTACAATGAGTTTTTAAAACTTGTAGAAAGCAACGAAGTTGAATCAATTGAACTAACTGGGAAAGAAACATTTTCCTTTAAACTAAAAGACGATGAAAAAACATTTTACAAACGATTAGTCACAGACCACCCAAAATCAGAGGATTTTAAAGAAACAATGTTGATTAAGGATGTAAAGGTAGAAGTAAAAGATAATCAAATACTATTAACAATAATTAGAAGTTTGCCAACATTATTTTTAATCTTTGTACTTTTAAGAACTAGCAGTTCATTAATTAAACCAGTATCAAAGTTAGTATCGGAAATTCCTGATATTAATTTTTCTAGTATAGCAGGGAATCATGAACCAAAAGAAGATTTGAAATTCTTAGTGAATTTTTTAAAAGAGCCAAAGTTATATCATGATATAGGAGCTAAACTTCCTAAAGGGGTTGTCTTATATGGACCACCAGGTACCGGGAAAACACTTACAGCTAAAGCTATTGCAGGAGAGGCAGGTGTCCCTTTTTATAGTGTCTCAGGCTCAGATTTTGTAGAAATGTATGTAGGATTGGGAGCTAAAAGAGTAAGAGACCTATTTAAAAGTGCTAAAGAGAATTCTCCTTGTATTATATTTATTGATGAGATAGACGCTGTTGGGACAAAAAGGGGTAAAGATAATAACTCAGAGAAAGACCAAACAATAAACGCTTTACTTTCTGAACTTGACGGATTTAGTTCCGATGACTCAATAGTAACTATGATAGCTACAAATAGGGTTGAAGACTTAGACCCTGCATTGATTAGACCAGGAAGATTTGATAAGCATATTGCAATTGGATTACCGAATAAGCAAGACAGATTAGACATTTTAAACGTCTATGTCAAAGGTAAAAAAATAGATGAAGATGTTGACTTAGAAGAACTTAGTAAACTAACAATAGGTTTTTCAGGTGCAGCACTAGAAACAGTTATGAACGAAGCGGCAATCATAGCCGTAAACGAAGGTCAAACAACTATTAAAGCTAATCATGTTGAGGAAGCATATTTCAAAACAATAGTAAAAGGCCATGAAAAGAAAGAGCGTCATAACAAAGATGATTTATTATTAACGGCTTATCATGAGGCAGGCCATGCGTTAGTTTCTAAACTAATAAGTAATCAGGATATTCCAAAGGTAACCGTTATACCTTCAACATCCGGATATGGTGGTGCTACATTTCGACTTCCAGAAGAAAGACTGGCACTTTCTAAAGAAGAACTTTTAAATAACATTAAAGTGTCATACGGAGGCAGAGCAGCTGAGGAGATTTTTTTTGGAAATAGATTACAAGTAACAACAGGTGCATCAAACGATATTGCTGTAGCTACACAATCAATAAAAGATATTTTTGAAAAGTATGGAATGAGTAATAAATTTGGAATGTTTGCAGTCCAAGATGAAAAAGTTTATCTTGATGAAGCTTTAAAACTTTCAGAAGAACTTTATATTGATACTCTAACCTTACTAAAAGAAAACAAAATATTGTTGGATGCAATAGCTGAAGAATTAATTAAAAAAGAAACTTTAACTGGCGAAGAACTAGATAAAATAATCAAGGAGGGTAAAAAACGAGAAATAAAAATAATTTTTCAATGCTAATTTAGCATTGACATTTCGTCAACCCTATGTTATAATTATAATAGATAGGAGGAGAGAAATGATTAGATTTGGTAAATTAACTATAGAGGAGTTTAACAACAAGTATGATGGAGTTGATTATAGTGTCAAGCCATCAGAAAGACAAAAAAGGTTTAATGTTGAAACAGTTGATGGAGAAGTGTTTGATTTAAAAACAAAATCAATAAGATATCAACTATTCAAACGAGATATAGATAACCTTGTTTGCGTTAGTTGTGGAATAAAAGCTAGTCATTTTATGATTGAAGCACAAGTCGAAGATGTAAAACCTCATGAGGAAGGCAATGAGGTGTTAATGACAAAAGACCATATAATTAGAAAAAGAGAAGGTGGCAAAGACCATGTTGATAATATGCAGGTGATGTGTACCTTCTGTAATTCAGAGAAAAACTAACTATAGAGAGGGGAATGAAAATGGGATTAACTAAGATTGAAATGGAATTTTATGCAAGCTTGTTGAGAAATTTACCAAGGATTGCGGATGCTTTAGAAAAAATTGCAGAAAACACCAAACAAGAAAACTACAAAGACGATAAAGTGAAAGAACCAGACAAATAGGAGGAACATGAAAAGAGTAATTATATTTTTTTTAATGCTAGCATCGGTTTTAACCCCCATATCTTTTGGGGATAACATTGAAGGCTTAGAAAAAATACAGGTGAGTGCTATAAGTAAACAATCAGAATTAGCTGAAGTTCAAAGCGAACAGGCTAGTGTTGAATCTGTCTACTTGGCCACGTTAGAGGAGATTGAAACTTTAAAAGAAAAAATTAATGAAACTACAGTTAAGATAAAAAGTAAAAAAGAAGAAATAAAGACCATAGAAGAAAAGTTTGAAATAGCAACAGAAGAATATAATCTTCAGGCAGAAGAGTTTGATGGTCGTTTAAGAGTTATATATTTAACCAAAGATGAATCTTTTTGGAATATGATTTTTCAAGCTAAAGATTTAGATGACCTTATTACTAGAGTTGTTTATTACAAACATATTGTAAAGCTGGACGAGGAAATATTCGAGAAACTTACAGAACAAAAAATAGTTCTAGGAAATATTCAAACTGCCTTGAAGGTTGAAATAGACGAACTTGAACTTCTTAAAGAGCAACAAAATGCGGATAAAGAAGTGTTAGATAAGAAAGCTACAGAGTTGGAAAACGAAAAAATGAATTAGCAGCTATGGCTACAAAAATCTCAAGCCAAATTGCAGCAGAAGAAGCAGCTGGTTATGAACTTGAAAGTACAATTGACTATATAGTTGAACAAGCCAGAACAGCAATTGATGCCACAGATACTTCGTATGTAGGAGGGGAGTGGTACTGGCCCACACCAGATTATTATTATGTGTCTTATGGTTTTGGAGGAAGAGTACATCCTTTATATGGAACTAATGATTTCCATAATGGTATAGATATACTGGGTGACTACGGTGCCAAAATTGTAGCTGCTAGAAGTGGACTTGTATCTTATGCGGGATGGATGTCTGGTTATGGAAATACGGTTATTATTGACCACGGTGATGGAACACAATCACTATATGCTCATGGCTCAGAAATTGTTGTTGATTATGCCCAGATGGTAAAGGCTGGAGATTATATTATGGCAATGGGTTCAACTGGGGTATCAACAGCCAATCATCTTCATTTTGGAGTTATGAGTGATGGTTATTGGGTTAATCCATCTAATTATGTAGGTTATTAAAAAGAAGGAGTGATTAAGATGTTTGATATAGAAGGAAAACACGCAGTAGCGAAAGTTTTTGCAAGTAATATAGAGAATGAGGCAATATCTCAAATAATTGGGATGTTAAATAACAAAATAACACTAAATACGCAGGTAAGAGTGATGCCGGATGTTCATGCAGGCAAAGGTTCTACTATAGGAACTACTATTAAGTTACCTGAGGATTTCAAAGACTGGAAAGTGTCTCCAAATATAGTAGGATTAGATGTGGGTTGCGGAATTTTGATGTATAAAATTTCCAACAAAGACCTTGATTTAGAAAAACTTGATGAAATAGTTCATGAAAATATTCCTTCAGGATTTTCAATTCATGAGCATAATCAAAATAAAGAGTTTACAAATAGAGTTGTTGATAATTTAACTTTTGACCTATATCCAAATTCAGTAGATAGAATTCACAAGTCCCTAGGTACTCTTGGCGGTGGAAATCATTTCATCGAAGTTGGAATTGATGGGAATGGTGATTATTGGTTATCAGTACATTCGGGTTCAAGAAACTTGGGTTTACAAGTAGCTCAGTATCACCAAGGAGTAGCTGAAAACTTACTAAAAGAAAGCTCTGTAGACATACCTGCAGTAATTGAAAGATTAAAGGCTGAAGGTAAACATAAAGATATAGAAAACACTATAAAAATCTTAAAAGGACAAAAATTACCAAAAACAGACTTAGATTTAGCATATTTAACAGGTGATAAACTAAAAGATTATCTAAATGATATGACTTTAGCTCAATCTTATGCAGTTAAATCCCGTGAAACTATGCTTGATACAATAGTGGATAAAATGGGACTAACAGTAACTGATAAATTCGATTCAATTCATAATTTTATTGAGCACGATAATTATGAAAAAGGAATGTTAAGAAAAGGGGCAACTTCTGCTAAAAAAGGCGAGAGGTTAGTAATTCCTTTAAATATGCGTGATGGTTCATTGATTTGTGAAGGCTTAGGAAATGAAGATTGGAACCAATCAGCTCCACATGGTGCTGGAAGGATGATGAGCCGTTCAAAAGCCAAAGCGGAAATAAATATTGATGAGTTTAAGGAGCAAATGTCAGGAGTTTACTCATCAACTGTATCAGAGTCAACACTGGATGAGGCACCTGATGCTTACAAGCCAGAAGATATAATTAAGGAAGACATTAAAGATACAGCAATAATACTTCATCAAGTAAGACCAATTTATAACTTTAAGGGTTAAAGTGTTATAATAAATAAAGCCGGTAAGCAAAAGCAAGCCGGCTTAACTATTGGAGGGAGAGAAAAATGACTAAAAAGCAAAAACTATTAGTAGGGCTTTTATCTTTTCTGGTATTACTTCTAATTTTAATTTTAATAATTGCACCAAAGGTTAATACGGTAGAAATGCCTAAAACTGATGATGAGCTTGGAATTAGTAAAATTGAAGATAAAGATATGAGTGAGGAAGAAAAAGAAACCTATATAAAACAATTAGAAGGAGTAGAGCACATACTTCTTATAGGAATAGATGGCGATGATTATAAAAATGCTAGAAGTGATGTTATGATTATTGCTACAATAGACCATGACAACACTATATTAAAACTAACTTCAGTAATGAGGGATACTTATGTACAACTTCCAACATCTGAAAGTTTTCAAAAATTAAATCATTCATATAGCCTTGGTGGCCCTGTTGAAACTGTTAAGGCTATTAACAAAAACCTTGACTTAAACATAAAAGAGTTTGTCACTTTTAACTACACAGCATTAAAAGAAGCAGTGGATTTTATAGGAGGATTTCCTGTTTATGTTAATTCTGGAGAAGCAAAAGATATGAACATAACAGAAGGGAGTCATAACTTATTCGGAGATAATGCATTAAATTATGTTAGAGTAAGGAAAAACTCTGGAGGAGACCCGGGAAGAAATGAAAGACAAAGAGAGTTAATACTATATATAATGAACCAAACAAAAAAGATGTCAAAAGGCGAACTTCTTAAATTTGCACAAAAAATGGTTCCTTTAGTTGAAACTTCATATTCATATAAAGATATAGAAGAGCTCGTTGATTTATTCTTTGTTGTGAAGAATGATATAGAAATAGAGCAGTACTCTTTCCCGACTCAGTATTTCGGAGGGGTTTTAAGTGATAGGTTGTGGTATGCAGTACCTAAAAACTTAGAACACAATGTAAGAGAGCTTCATGCAAGCCTGTATGGTCCCGACAGCATTTATGTTCCGAGCATGACTTTACAGGAATTAAACAATATAATAGAGTTTAGAACTGGAGTTAAGATAAATTAAATTAAAAAAATAAAAATTGATAGCTTCTTTTTATTGGAGTTATCAACTTTTTGCGTTATAATGTAAAATGTAAGGGTACCTGGGGGCATAGACCCAGTTTCTTTAGATAAATAGTGTATAAACAATAGCTGTCCACACTAACAGCTTAGAATTTAAAAAGGAGGAACTTTTATGAAGAAAAACAAAAGTAGGATTTTATCATTCATATTAGCCATGTTGATGACATTGAGCCCGCTTATGTCGGCAATGCCGGTAGCAGCTCAAGAAGGATTCACAGGCAATGACGAGTATAGTTTAACCTATCTCGAGAATGAAATCGTCCTAGATGTTGATGAAACATTAAAGGACAACGACATTAGGTCAGTGATTGAAGTAAAACATAAAGATACTGGCCAAATTGTAGAAGACTACGAACTAGACCTTCCTAAAACACCGAAGTCCGAAGGCGTTTACGAATTACAATTTAATGTAAAAGTAAATGAAGCTAACGTATTTCCAGGAAAACTTCAATTAAGAATTGGAGATGTTTTAGAAAGTGTCGAATCAACCGGTATCATAAAACCCTTCGGAGGAGGAGCTTCATTAGAGGTTTGTTTCTCTGTAGGAATGAAGAAAGTTGTTAACGGTAGTAGTTCATTATCAATGAATTATAACAATGTTAAAGACTTTAACTTCGGATTACAGTTTTATGTACCAAGTGAAATTTATGAATTCACAAACGAAGTAATTGTTGTAGAGGACACGCTAGATAATAGGTTTGATATTAAAGGCGTTTCAGTATATAACAAGTACGGAGAAGAAATTCCTAGTTTAGTTCCTGTTGTTGATGGTCAAAAAGTTTCCCTAGAACTTAATGAAGATAACATTGATGTTTGGGGAGATATGCAATTAGAAATTAGAATCTTAACTGCTATTAGCGGTGGTGGTTCACAATATGAAAATAATTCAGTTGAAATTTCTAACAGCTTTGACATAACAGCAGCAGATGGAGAATTAAACTTTGAATCAAACGATGTAAACGTTAAAGTTAACAAAAAAGTAGAGGTGGACCCACCGGAAGAGCCAGCAGTACATCCAGTTAAAAGCATTTCTAAAGGACTAGTAAGAAATGATGGAGTCATAAACAGCTCTTATCTGTATCTTGATAATGAGACAATAATGGATTGGCATTATAGTATAAAGGTTGAGTTGCAAGGGTTCCAAGATAGACATGAAGACGATAATGCAGTCTTAGTTATTAGAGACTCTCTTCCTTCAGGATTAGATGCTAACCCCGAAGATGTTGAGGTTTTAATAGATGGAGATTTAGCTCCAGGATATGAAAATATTAATATCTACAAATCAGGGAGTTCTTTATATATTGAGTTGCCAGTAGATTATTTATTAAATTATGGTCTTGAAAACAAAATAGTAGAAGTAAAAGTTTACCCAAGCATTAAAGATGTGGGTAACATAATGAGAGAAAGTGCTTACTCGCCTGGTTACAACTATGCATATGCCAAGGTGGAAGATGAATATGGAAGCACAATGGATTCCGATAAGTCAGCAAGCATAAGTATTTCTATAAGAGGTCCTGTAAATAGTGTTAATAAACGCACTGAAGAAGCCCCCTGATGGTGTAAACGGTATTTATAAATACGAGACAAGTCTGTCGTTTAGAAATAACACTAATACTGGGAACTTATTAAATGAAATACTTCTTTCAGAAGATGCTGAAGACTTTAGGTTTGAAGATTCACATAACAGTAACTTAAACTTAAAAGAGTCTAGTATTACGGTGAAATTTGATGGACAAACTTGGGGAATAGATGACATTGGTAATTTATCAGTTAGTGGTAGTTCATTCAGCTTCACTCTACCAAAAGAGTTCAGATATAAAACAGAAGACTCTTCTGTAACCATTAGCCCTGAAAACCTAAAAGGTAAAAGCATCTATATTGAATATGAAATGGAAGTAGATATGCCTGCTGAGGCTATCCACTCAGGATTATCTGACGGAAAATCAATATCCTTAAATAATACAGCATATTACAAGTTTGGAAGCTTTACAATGAGTTCAAGTTCAGAAACTAATACAACTAGTGGGTACTATTCAATGAGTAAGCGTATATCGTCATCTGTCTATGGTGATGAAGACCACAGAACTACAACAGTTAACTTAACAGTAAATCCGGGAGTTAATGAGAACTTCTTCTTTACTGATAAAATGGACTCACCTATGGAGTTTGTTGAGCATAAAGTTTATAAGAATAATTCCCTAGTAGATGCAAGTGATTATATAACAGAAATAGCAAGTAATGAGTTTAGATTTGATTTAAACAATACAGCAGATTCCATAACTGAGGAAACAAGATTTAGAGTAGTCAGTACAATTAGGCATGAAAACCCTATAGTTGATGCAGGAAAGAGTAACTTCCGGTTTGATAATAGGGCTTATCCTAATGGAGGAAGTAACTATGTAAGTGACTGGTGGTATTATTTCCCTCATAAGGTTTTAGAAGTTAACAAAGTTTGGGATGGGGTTGATTTACAGCCAATTACAATTAATCTTCTAAAGTCTGGAAATGTTGTTGACTCAGTAGTTTTAGATGATTCAAACGAATGGAAGCATTCATTTGTAATAAACGCTAACGACAACTTAACTAACTATACGATTGAAGAAGTTGATTTAGGTGTTGAATACGTAGAAAGCAGTGTTTCTACAACCAGCAACGGAACTTATAAAAAAGTAATGAGGGTTACAAATAAATACATCAATCAAGATGCAGTAACTATTAGAAAAGCTTGGAAAGGAACAAACGCTGGAAACGTTGAAGTAGAGCTACTATATGACGGAGATTTATTCGGAACATACACAATAGGAAGTAGCACAAGAACAATTGAAGTTCCAAGAGGCTATGACTTAAGTAAGTTCAGTGTAAATGAAATTGTACCGGAAGGCTATAGAGATTCAGTATCTAGTTCAAACGGAACCTATGGAAACGCAAGAGCAAGAAACTTCACAATTACAAACGAAGAAGATGCTTATACTGACTTACCAATGGTAACAGATTGTTATATTCCATATGTAATTGAAAAAATTGACATTACAGTTGATAAAGATTGGGTAAATGGTCCAGAAGACAAAGACCCAGTAGAAGTTCAATTATATAGAGATGGAGAGCCTTATGGTGACCCAGTAACATTAGGTGTACCAAGAGATACAGAAGAAGACAAAGAAGAGGATATACCACGTCCTGTAAACATCGACAATGAAGATTCATTATGGAGTTATACATGGCAAGACCTTGATGACTCAGATGAAACTGGGCACATGTTTGAATATACAGTAGAGGAACTTGAGGTTCCAGAAAACTATGTACAAGAAGTTATTGAAACTGAAGACGGTTTCACAATTAGAAACACTTATGTAAGTCCAAAAATCGACATTGAAGTATTCAAAGAGTGGATTGGCGGACCTGAAGATAAACCAGAAATTGAAATCCAGTTATATAGAAATGGTGAAGAACATGGTGACCCTGTTACATTAGGAGCGCCTGGTGATGAGGACAATGACAAACCTGGTCCAGATTTACCGCTAGAACCTTCTAATATAAATAACAACGGAGACGATGCAAGTACTGAAATTTGGAGCTACGTATGGACTGATTTAGATAAAACAGATGAGTTTGGAGTAGATTACAAATACACAGTAGACGAAGTTAGTTTCCCAGAAAATTATGATAAAGGTATTGATGGGTTTACAATCACTAACCGATACAGAACTCCATTCATTGGAATTCAAATCGAAAAAGAATGGGTTGGTGGACCTGAAGATAAACCAGACATTGAAGTTCAGTTATATAGAAATGGCGAACCTCATGGAGAGCCACTAGTATTACCAATCATTGTATCGCCAGAAGCTGACCCTGTATGGAAAGCAGGCTGGTTAGGTCTAGAGGAAACAGATGTTAACGGAAACGAGTATGTTTATACGATTTCAGAAGTTTCAGCTCCAGAGAATTATACTAACCAAGTGATTGAAACTGAAGATGGATATAAGATTATTAACACTTATGTAAGTCCAAAGAGAGATATCACTGTAACTAAAGAATGGATTGGTGGTCCTGAAGTAAAACCAGATGTAGAAATAACATTGTTAAGAGATGGCCAAGAGTTTGGAGCTGAAGTATTAACACTATCAGATGGTGAAGATTCAGTAACATGGACAGACCTTGATGAAACAGATGAAAACGGAAGAGCTTATGTGTACTCTGCAAAAGAGCTTACAAGCTTTAACAATTACACTCCGTCATTTGGTGCAAGCTTCACTGACATTGTAAACACTTATAAGAGTCCTAAAACAGACTTAGAAATCACTAAGATTTGGATTGATGGACCAGAAGAAAGACCAGACATTACATTACAATTAGTAAGAAATGGTGAAGATTACCTAGAACCATTTGAAATGAAGAATGGGGACACAACTCATTGGTTATTAGGGTTTGACCTAAACGATGAAAATGGTAATCCATATGTTTATACAGTTCGTGAAATAACAGAGCTTGATAACTACATTAAAGAAGAAGATGGTTTAACAGTAACTAACATTTACCAAATTCCTAAGCGAAATATTGAAATCAATAAAGTTTGGGATGGCGGTGAAACACTAGCCGAACCTATCGAAGTAGAACTTTACAAAAATGGAGAACTGCTAGAGATTACCGGCACAACAATAGTATTAGACGAAGGTAATGATTGGAAATTCTCAGTTAATGACCTAGAAGCTACAGATATTAAAGGAAACGAACATATCTATACTATTAAAGAAAAGAATACACCTGATAACTTTACAGCATCAGTAAATGGGTTTACAATAACTAACACTTATACAAGTCCAAAAATTAATATTGAAGCTGAAAAAGATTGGATTGGTGGACCTGAGGAAAAACCAGAGGTTCATTTCCAATTATATAGGAACGGTGAAGCACACAGACCAATCGAATTGGTTAACTCTGAAACAAACACTGTAATTTGGAAAGATTTAGACAAAACAGATGAAAGCGGAGTAGATTACGTTTACACTGTTGACGAAGTTAACGTTCCAGAAAACTATATTAAAGAAGTTGATGGTTTAGTAATTACAAACACTTATGTAAGTCCAAGAACATCAGTTAGAGTTGACAAAGAGTGGGTAGGCGGTGTAAACCACAGACCTGATATCGATATTCAACTTTACCAAGACGGAGAACCACACGGAGAAGTTACATTAACAAATGGTGACACTTACCATATTTTCTCAGGATTAGATGAAACTGATGAAAACGGAGTTGCACATGTTTACACAGTAGATGAGATTAATGTTCCTGAAAACTTTAGAAAAGAAGTTGATGGATTCAAGATTACCAACACATATGTAAGTCCAAAAACAGAAATAACTGTTAATAAGGACTGGGTTGGTGGGCCTGAAGTAAAACCAAACATTGATGTTCAACTATATAGAGATGGCGAACCATTTGGAGAGCCAGTCACAATCACCAATGGACAAGATTCTTACACTTGGACAAACCTTGACGAAAGAGATGAGTTTGCAACATTGTACACTTACACAGTAGACGAGGTAAATGTTCCTGAGAACTTTGTTAAAAAGGTTGATGGTTTAACAATCACTAACACTTATGTAAGTCCAAAGAAAGATATTACAATTAACAAAACTTGGGTAGATGGTGAATTAGTAAGAGGATTTATTAAGATTCAACTGTACAGAGATGGAGAACCATTCGGAAATCCAGTCGCTCTATATGACGGAGAAACAACTCATACATTTGAAGATTTAGATGTAAACGATAGCAATGCTAGAGCTTACAACTATACAATTGATGAAATCGAACTTCCTGAAAACTTTGTAAAATCAGTTAATGGATTCGAAATCACGAACACTTATGTAAGTCCAAAAACAAATATTGAAATAACTAAAGTTTGGATTGATGGTCCAGAAGAAAGACCAGCAATCGACATCCAGCTATACAGAAACGGAGTTGAATTCGGAGAAGTTGTAACTATTGAAAACGGACAAACAGAATATGTTTACGAAGGATTAGATGCAACAGATTCAGAAGGAAAACTGTATAAATTTACAGTAGACGAAGTTAATGTTCCTGAAGGATACATTAAAGATATAGACGGATTAGAAATAACAAACACTTATCAGATTGAAAAAGTTGATATTAAAGGTCAAAAGATTTGGGTTGGAGGACCTTCATCTAAACCTACAATTCAAGTTCAGCTATTAAGAAACGGAGAACCATTCCGTGAACCAGTTAATCTATACAGTGGAGAAACAAGCTTCTCATGGTTGAACCTAGATAAGACTGATAAATACGGAGTTCCACACATCTATACTGTAGATGAGTTAGACACTCCAGAAAATTATGAAAAATCCCTAGAGGGGTTGATTATAAGAAACACTTATGTAAGTCCTAAACGAGATGTTACAATGACTAAAACATGGATTAACGGTCCAGCAGAAAAAGAAGACATTGAAGTTCAACTGTACAGAAATGGTGAACCTTATGGTGACACTATCATTCTACCAGCTGGACAAACAAACTATACTTGGATAGACTTAGATAAGACTGATTTCAACGGTAAGGATTATGTTTATACTGTTGATGAAGTAGAAGTTCCTGAATATTATATTAAAGAAACAGACGGATTACACATAACGAATACATTCGTAGGTCCAAAAATTAATATTGCGGTTGAAAAAGAATGGATTAACGGTCCTGAAGAGAAACCAGTAATAGAAATTCAACTATATAGAGATGGCGAACCATTTGGAGAGCCAGTTGCCCTAGAGAATGGTGAGACATTCTACAGATGGCATGACCTAGCTAAGACTGATGAGTTTGGAAGAAACTATCTATACACTGTAGATGAAGTTGAAGTTCCAGCAAATTATGTTAAGGAAGTTGATGGATTTAAGATTACTAACACTTATGTGAGTCCAAAAATTGATATAGAAGTAACAAAAGAATGGGTTAACGGACCAGAAGAGAAACCATCAATTGAGATTCAACTCTACAGAGATGGCGAAACTTACGGAGACCCAGTAATTCTAGAAAACGGTGAAACCTCATACGTTTGGGAAGAGCTAGATGCTACAGATATTAATGGTAGAGAATATATCTATACCGTTGATGAACTAGACACTCCTGAGAATTACGAAAAAGAAATTAATGGATTAACTATTGTAAACAAATATATATCTCCACTTATTGACATAACAGTTAATAAAGAATGGATTGGTGGACCTGAAGAGAAGCCAACTATTAAAGTTCAGTTATATAGAAATGGACTAGCAATTGGAGAAGCAATTGAGCTAGAAGACGGAGTTCTAACATATACTTGGACAGACTTAGATAAGACTGACCACAATGGTGTAGATTATGTTTATACTGTTGAAGAGTTTGATGTTCCAGAAGACTACGAATCAGAAGTTGATGGATTTAACATAACTAACACTTATGTTAAAGAAGAACCTGTTGAGGTTCCTGAGGATGAAACTCCTGAGGATAAAGAACCTGAAAAAATTCCACCAAAAGGGGAAGAAGATAGTAAGCCAGAGAAGCCTAACCCAGAAAAACCTGTGGTTCAGACCTCTGACGATAGTATCTTAGGTTCTCAACTAGCCCAATCAATGATGTCAATCTTTATCTTGTTCTTGGCAGTAATCCTTGGATTATTTACAAGAAAGAAAAAATATAATAAGTAATCTATATCAATAAAAACCAAAAGAAGGTAGGACACCCGAGAGTGCTCTACCTTTTTATTTTGCACTTTTAATTTGTAAAAGTTTATGATATAATGATAACTGAAGAGATACCGCTCGAAATAAGAAGGAGGTTTATTATCGTGAGAAAAAGATTTAAAAGTTTTATATATTTTTTAATAGCATTTTTTTGGTTATGTCAAGCACTTTGACTGTTTACGCAAGCGATATAACTTCTATTTTATGTATAATAACTGGATAACTCTCTGTATATATGATATAATATAGTTGTAAAGACAGAGTCTTAACAAAATATGAAAGGAGAATTGTTATGGAAAAGACTTTTGGTTTAGTGTTGGATTATGATGAATTCATCGTAGTGAGGTGGGGAGACAGGTATTTTTACATCTCTGAAGATGAAGGAGAAATGTATGAGGTGGAGCTGGTTCACACTGTTGATTTAGTTGCAGAAGATATGCTGGATGCAACAATTGGCGATTTACTGAATATATTTCCAGATGTTTGTGTAACAGGAGAGCATTTACACTCTGCTGATTACATGTACTTTAAAGAAAAGGAGATTAAAAATGAAGAAAATAACTAGAGAAAGAGCTTTAACTTTACTTTACAATGCTATTGTCGTAATGGAGCAAGAACAAGGAGTTCTTAACACTGACGACACTGCAAAAATGATGAGAAAGGAACTCGGAGCAGAACAGCATGAAATCGACTGGTTCTTAAAAGAAACTGAAGGAGAAAAGATTGATTTAATTAAAGAAGATGTTGTTGTGAAACGAGGAGACCACAAAATTATCGCTTATCCATTTGTAGTTGACGGTTATACAGAAATAAATGTAGACGTCGTTAACCCAGATGGAACTCTAGATAGCCTGGCATTAGTTCAACTAAAAGATGATACTGCTGATGTTCTTGTTTGGGGAGACCCAAATGATGAAGATTACACTGCTAGGATATCAAAAGAATTATCCAAAGAATAACCAAAAAGAAAAGAGCCGTTTGGCTCTTTTTTTATTACTTGTTTAATTCATAAATTAATTGATTTATACTTTTAGTGGAAACTTGTTCAGGCTTAATTTTTAAAATTGAAAGAATTTTCTCCATTTCTGATTTGTTCTTAAACTCAATTTCCATATACGGCTCAGGATAAACACTCTTATCCCATTCATCAATTTCTATAGTAGTAGTTCCTAGCATGTAAACAGTTCTCATTTTTGTTCTGTTTTCTGAAACCTCATAGCCTATAGCCTTTAAAAAACCTAAGGTGTTTTCCACATTATCCACAGCGATATTGTGTTCAACACTTTCTCTATAACCTTCTTCGTTATATACATCTTCTTTGAAAGTTAATTCATAATGTTCTTTATCAGGAGTTTCGCCACTTAACCTAGTAATCCTTAACCTCAAATATCCATAAGGGGTTATTATGTTTTTGTTATCGAACATAATATTTATCATTTCTTTACGACAAATAAAGAAACCTCCAGTATTTTCAATTAATTCTTCCATCTCTTTTACAGACATTCCCATTACCTTAATTTCTCTTTCTATGTTCATATTAACTCCTCCTTTTATTATATTATATCATAAAAGGTCAAGTTTGTCCATCGCTATTTTTATATAATCGTGTTATAATATAGATGTATAAGTTAAATAGTTTTATTATGCAACAGAAAGGAGAATTGCAATGAAACACTTAGAAATACCACATTTTATGATTGAGTGGCAAAAAGAAAGAAAAATTCAGGAAGAATTAGAGGCTATTGAGGAAAGACAAATTATTCTTAAAGAAAAGAAAAAAGAGTCTTTACTGGAAAAAGCTACAGGTGTATTAATGGCTATTGTTCTTGTTATGGCGGTTTACTTTATTACTGTAAGTATTATAACGCCGAAACCAGAACCTGTTGAAGTTGTCAGTGTAATCGTTCGTGAGAATGAAACTTTATGGCAAATAGCAAGCCGATACACTACCAATGAGATAGATATTAGAAAACACATATATGATATTAGGGAATTAAACGATATTGACGGATTCATTTATCCTGGTCAGCAAATATTTGTACCTAGTTATATCTCTATTGAAGAGGCCCCTTAAAAGGGCTTCTTTTTTTGCCTATATTTAGCTTGCTAAAAGGTCAAGAATATGATATAATGAGGTAAAGAAAGGAGAGTAACTATGAAAGAGAATAACGAGCTTTATTATGAGCGAATGAAGCGTTCAGTTGGTGATAAAATAAAATTAATCGATTATATATTAGAAAAACATTCTACGTCAGATATCTTTAATATTTTAGATGTAGGGGCAGGGGGCGGAGACTTGTCCGTCGAAATTGCAAAAATGTTTCCTAATGCAAATATTCACCAAATAGAAAATCATCCACAAGCATTGAAAAGATTAAAGCTTAATGGTTGTAAAAATATACACAAAGTAAATCTATTAGAAAATAACTTTAGTAATTATATTGATGAAAAGTTCGATGTAATTATATGCTCTGCGATAATTCATGAAATTTATAGTTATTCAAGCCAAAGAGAAAACTCTGTCAAGGTTTTTTTCATAAATTTAGAAAAGTTGATGAAGGATAATGGTGTTATTTTAATAAGAGATGGTGTCAAACCTGAAAGCGGAACAATAACCTTTTCAACAGATAAAGAAAATTATAATAATTTAAAAAAATATGTAGACAAATTCAATAATGAATCACCATTTGTAATTAATAAAACACTAGAGGGAATAAAACCTTTAGGAAAATCTTTTGTAACTGATAAGCAAACAATGACTGAGTTTTTATTTACTTATACATGGGGTCCTGATAGCTGGGAAAGAGAAGTTAGGGAGTATTACAGTTGGATGGATATACATATACTAGAAAGCGTAATTACAGAGTCAATGATTATAAAAGATAGTAGAAAATATATTCAAGAGGGATACAAAAATCATTTAGAACA
>ERZ1032852.38-NODE-38-length-37376-cov-12.099729_pt1 | contig 37376 bp, 27 predicted proteins | sample MGYA00516689_ERZ1032852 | MGnify/ENA primary metagenome ERZ1032852 (study PRJEB33719, sample SAMN04262499) | wastewater metagenome | biome: rural village; feature: composting latrine chamber; material: composting feces with ash | place: El Salvador | collected...
CCACCGACCCCCTGCTTGTAAGGCAGGTGCTCTGAACCAACTGAGCTAAACGCCCTAAAATGTCTGTTTACTTCGCTATTGTCTCACACCTGAGACACAGTTTTTTTTGAAGATATCGCAAAAAAAAGACCTACATATTACTGCAAGTCTACTTCTATAAATGTGGGCATTGGTGGATTCGAACCACCGACCCCCTGCTTGTAAGGCAGGTGCTCTGAACCAACTGAGCTAAACGCCCCAAATGTTTTTGCTTATCTACTGCCCCACTCTTGAGACGGTTTCTTTTGAAAAGCGATGCAAAGATATATTCTTTTTTATTACATCCAAAATAAATCGAACATTTTTATCAATTAATTTTTACTTTCCCTTTAAATTTGATATTTTTGCATCTTTAATTGGTTAATTGATAAACAAATCGATAAAAAAGCTCTTTTCTTGAAGTTCCTTGTAAGAAAACATGAAAAACTAAGATTTAAAGCTTTTTTGAATTGAAAACAGGTTTTGTGACAAAACAGAGCACTAAGAATTATACAATATATTTATATTGCAACTATATAAATTAAATAGAATAACAGAGAGTAGCCAATAATAGAGAGTAACGATAAAAGAGATTTTGTTGTTATTTTAAAATAAACTGATGACACCCACAATTAAATGAACACAATCGAACTATTAGCCATATCTCCAATTGACGGAAGATACAATAGACAAACTGAGCTTTTAGGCAGTTACTTTTCAGAGAATGCACTGATGAAGTATAGAACTCATGTAGAGATAGAGTATTTTATATCGCTATGCGAAATACCTATTCCTCAACTAAAAGATTTTCCCAAAGATAAAATTGAGACATTAAGAAAGATAGTTACCAACTTTGATATTGAAGATGGCAAAAAGATAAAAGAGATTGAAGCAGTAACCAATCACGATGTGAAAGCTGTAGAGTATTTTATCAAACGAAAATTTGACAAGCTTCAACTAGAGCAATACAAAGAGTTTATCCATTTTGGACTAACATCACAAGATATAAACAACACTGCTTTTCCGATGATGTGGAAAAATGCATTGCAAGAGGTGTATATACCAGCGCTAGAGTCGCTTTGCAATAAGCTTTCTGAGCTATCGAAAGAGTGGAGCGATGTGCCCATGCTAGCACGTACTCATGGGCAGCCTGCCTCTCCTACCCGATTGGGCAAAGAGATAAAAGTGTTTGAGTATAGATTGATTACTCAGCTAGAGGCTTTAAAATCGATTCCTCACACAGCTAAGTTTGGTGGGGCTACTGGCAACTTTAATGCACATCAAGTGGCTTATCCACAAATTGATTGGAAAGAGTTTGGAAAAAAACTGCTGTCTACAAAACTTGGCTTAATACGCGAAGAGTACACCACACAGATATCCAATTACGACCAACTATCTGCATCATTTGATGCTATGAAAAGAATCCACACGATACTCATTGATATGACACGTGATTTGTGGCAATATATATCGATGGATTATTTTAAGCAAAAGATTAAAGCAGGAGAGGTTGGGTCGTCTGCTATGCCACATAAGGTAAACCCAATAGACTTTGAAAATGCAGAGGGCAACTTAGGTATAGCCAATGCTCTGTTGGAGCATCTATCGGCAAAACTGCCTATATCGCGCTTGCAAAGAGACCTGACAGACTCTACTGTAACTCGAAATATTGGGGTGCCAATGGCACATGGATTAATTGCACTAAAAAGTACAACAAAAGGGCTTAACAAATTGTTATTAAACAGAGACAAGATAAGCAGCGATTTGGAAGACAACTGGGCTGTAGTGGCTGAAGCAATTCAAACCATCTTGAGACGAGAAGGATATCCAGAACCATATGAGGCTCTAAAGGAGTTAACCAGAAAGAATGAACAAATTACAGAAGAGAGCATAAGAGCTTTCATCAATCAGCTAGATGTGAACGACACTATAAAAGAGGAGCTAAAATCGATTAATCCTCATAATTACACGGGAATTTAATAATTAATAAAAAAATCCTACTATAATAAAACGAAGCCGTGAGGCGAATTCTATTAATCATCCAAAAAAAATGAATAAGGACAATATGAAAAGCAATAACGAAGAAAAGCACAAAAACGACAGTGCTTCTAAAGAAAATTTTGATTCATCCAATGAAAATCAAGATAACGACGAGCAAAGAAGACGTCGTAGACCACGTGTAAGCAACAAAGCATATGTTGCCGACCCAAACAACAAGCATACTGGACCCACAAGAAGAGTATCAACAAGTAGATTTTCATCTCCAGATAGAAATAGAGATAATAGAGATAGAAGCAGAGACAGATATCCATCGGATAGAGGCAACAGAGGATTTGAACCAGAAAGAAGAGATAGATATTCTACACCAGAAAGAGAGGAAGGATATTCATCTTCGTCGGATAGGGGCGAAAGAAATGATAGAGGAAACAGATACTCATTGGGGCGTGATGATCGTGGACAACAAGGGGGCTACCAACCAAGAGATAGAAGAGGGCAAGGACCAAGCAGAGGTCCAAGCAGAGGTCCAAAAAGGGTGATTCCTTTGAAAAAGAAAAAGCCATTTAAACAAATTAAGTATAAAGAGAGTGCCGACCCTAATGCACCTATACGTCTTAACAAATACTTGGCAAATGCTGGTGTATGTTCGCGTCGCGAGGCGGATGAACATATTCAAGCAGGCACTGTAAAAGTAAACGGAGAGGTAGTTACTGAATTGGGAACTAAAATTCTTCGTTCGGATACGGTTACATTTAAAGACAAACCAATTGAATTGGAAAGCAAGGTGTATGTTTTGCTCAACAAGCCAAAAGGATTTGTAACAACAACTGACGACCCCGAAAACAGAAAAACTGTAATGGACTTGGTGAAAAGTGCTTGTGAGGAGAGAATATATCCTGTAGGGCGTCTTGATAGAGGCACAACAGGTGTGTTGCTACTTACAAATGATGGCGATTTGGCATCGAAACTAACTCATCCACGATACGAGAAAAGAAAAATATACCAAGTGTGGACAGACAAACCTGTGGCTGCTGAGCACATGCAGGCTATTGCAGATGGTATTGAGTTGGAAGATGGTGAAATTCAGGTAGATGCTGTTAGCTATGTTACCGAAGAGGATTTAACTCAAATAGGAATAGAAATACACTCTGGTAGGAATAGAATTGTTAGACGTATATTCGAGCATTTCGATTATAGAGTACTAAAGCTTGACCGTGTGTACTTTGCAGGGCTAACAAAGAAAAACCTCTCGAGAGGACGCTGGCGCTACCTAACAGAAAAAGAGGTAAACATGCTACGCATGGGTGCTTTTGACTAACTAAGACATAGATAGAAACAAAATAGTAACAATATATAAGAAATATAGGTCTCTCTTAAAAAAGAGTGAGATTTAGAAGGTATGAAACAAATTAAAAGAACAAAAATTTCGGAAGCTTTACAGCTTAAAGACTTTGGAGAAGAGGTAAATGTAAAAGGATGGGTTCGCACCCGTAGAGGTAACAAAAATGTAAGCTTTGTAGCTTTAAATGATGGTTCGACTATCAAGAACCTACAAATTGTTATCGACAATGCTCAGTTTAGTGACGAGCTACTAAAATCAATTACCACCGGTGCAGCCATCAATGTGATAGGAACATTGGTAGAGTCGCAAGGAAAAGGACAAGCTGTAGAAATTCAAGCAAATAAAATAGAGATATACGGCACAGCCGACCCAATGACATATCCACTTCAGAAGAAGGGACACACAATGGAGTTTTTGAGAGAGATAGCGCACTTGCGTCCTCGCACAAATACTTTTGGAGCTGTTTTTAGAATGCGTCACCACATGTCGTATGCTATTCATAAATACTACAACGACCGTGGATACTTCTATTTCCACACACCGCTCATTACTGGTTCTGATGCCGAGGGTGCAGGGTCGATGTTTGAAGTTACTACACTTGACTTGAACAATGTTCCAAAAACAGAAGAGGGCAAAATAGATTTCTCTAAAGATTTCTTTAGCCGTCAAACCAACCTCACAGTATCGGGACAGCTAGAGGGAGAGATGGGTGCAATGGCACTTGGAAGCATTTATACTTTTGGTCCTACTTTTAGGGCTGAAAACTCTAACACCCCTCGCCACTTGGCAGAGTTTTGGATGATTGAGCCAGAAGTGGCTTTTGCTGACAATAACGACAACATGGACTTGGCAGAAGATTTTCTTAAATACCTTGTTCAATATGCACTTGACAACTGTAAAGATGACCTAGAATTCTTGAACAAGATGATTGACAAAAGCCTGTTGGAAAGACTTCATTTTGTAGTTGACAACGATTTTGTTAGATTGTCATACACCGAGGGTGTGAAGATATTAGAAGAGAGTGGACAGAAATTTGAATATCCTGTTTACTGGGGTGCAGATTTATCATCAGAACACGAACGCTATTTGGTAGAGAAACATTTCAAATGTCCTGTTATCTTATACGATTATCCTGCGGAAATCAAAGCTTTTTATATGAAGCTAAACGAAGATAACAAAACTGTACGTGCAATGGATGTGCTATTCCCAAAAATTGGTGAAATCATTGGTGGTTCGGAACGTGAGTCGGATCACGATAAGCTACTGAAACGCGTGCATGATTTTGGTGTAAATGAAGATTCAATTTGGTGGTATCTTGAGTCTCGCAAATTTGGAACAGCGCCTCACGCAGGGTTTGGATTGGGTTTCGAACGATTGATGTTGTTCGTTACTGGCATGACAAACATCCGCGATGTGATACCTTTCCCTAGAACTCCTCACAATGCGGAGTTTTAAAAAAAGACTGATGTTTAAAGTATCAATTAACATCAAAATGAAAGACTGTCTGAAAACAAGACAGAACTAAAAAGAAAGAAACAACGCACATAATTGTGCAACGGTTTATTTTAAAATCGTGCACAACGTTGTTTCACAACACACTTAAGACAAACAATTAAATGAATAAAATTCGAAATTTTTGTATTATAGCTCACATCGACCATGGTAAGAGCACCCTGGCCGACAGGTTGTTGGAGTATACCAAAACTGTTGAAGGCAAAGAGATGAAATCTCAGGTGCTAGATAGTATGGACTTGGAGCAAGAGCGCGGCATTACCATTAAAAGCCATGCTATACAAATGGGCTATGAGTTTGAAGGAGAAGATTATACCCTTAATTTAATTGATACTCCTGGACACGTTGACTTCTCATACGAGGTGTCGCGTTCTATTGCTGCCTGCGAAGGTGCACTGCTTATAGTGGATGCTGCTCAAGGTATCCAGGCACAAACCATATCCAATGTGTATATGGCATTGGAAAACGACTTGGAGATAATTCCCATTGTCAACAAAATAGATCTCGACAGCGCTATGCCAGAAGAGGTGGAAGATCAAATAATAGACCTACTGGGTTGCGATCGTTCTGAAATTCTTCGTGCAAGCGGAAAAACAGGACAAGGTATGGAGGAGATATTGGCTGCTATTATCAATAGAGTGCCAACACCTGCAGGCGACCCGGATGCTCCGCTACAGGCATTAATTTTCGACTCAGTTTTTAATCCTTATAGAGGTATTATAGCCTATTTTAAAATTGAAAACGGAAGCATTAAAAAGGGTGACTTAGTAAAATTTGTTGCAACTGGAAAAGAGTATAATGCCGATGAAATTGGAATTCTTCAGTTAACCATGCAACCTAGAGATAAAGTTACCACAGGAGATGTAGGTTACATTATTTCTGGAATTAAGACTTCGAAAGAGGTGAAAGTGGGTGACACTATCACCCATGTAAAGAATCCTTGTAAAGAAGCTATTGATGGTTTTGAAGAGGTAAAACCAATGGTTTTTGCTGGTGTATATCCAATAGATACTGAAGATTTTGAAGATTTGCGAGCATCACTCGAAAAACTTCAATTGAACGATGCCTCGCTTACATTTCAGCCAGAATCGTCTGTTGCACTGGGCTTTGGTTTTCGTTGTGGTTTTCTTGGTCTTCTCCACATGGAGATTGTTCAAGAAAGATTGGAACGAGAGTTTAACATGGATGTAATTACAACTGTGCCAAACGTATCGTACAAAGTGTACGACAAAAAAGGCAATATGACAGAGGTGCACAACCCTGCAGGCCTACCAGATGTGATGCTTATTGATAAAATTGAAGAGCCGTATATTCGCTCCACAGTTATTACAAGCACAAATTTCATTGGAGGCATCATGACACTTTGTTTAGGCAAACGTGGAGAACTGATAAAGCAGGAGTATATATCTGGTGACAGAGTAGAAATTACATACGATATACCTTTGGGTGAGATAGTTATTGATTTTTACGACAGGCTGAAGAGTATTTCTAAGGGGTATGCTTCGTTTGATTATGTAATGCACGACTACCGCGAATCGAAATTGGTGAAACTAGATATTCTTCTTAATGGAGAGCCGGTTGACGCCCTTTCAACGCTTACTCACTTCGAAAATGCTGAATCGTTTGGACGTCGTATGTGTGAAAAGCTAAAAGAGCTCATTCCTCGTCAGCAATTCGATATTGCTATACAAGCTGCTATTGGAGCAAAAATTATTGCCCGTGAAACGGTGAAGGCACTCCGTAAGGATGTTACAGCCAAATGTTATGGTGGTGATATATCGCGTAAACGTAAATTGCTTGAGAAACAGAAGAAAGGTAAGAAACGAATGAAACAGGTGGGTAATGTGGAAGTGCCACAAACTGCTTTCTTGGCAGTGTTGAAGTTGGATTAAACAATGCTCCTGACTTAATAAGAAATAAAAAAACCACGAATGAAACAAGATAATTCATTCGTGGTTTTTTCAAAGCTCTTCTACCACGTAAGAAATGAAGAAAAGAGTTGAAATTCAGATCTACCATGGTAGATCTACTTCGAAAAGTTTAAAATCCAAATTTACCAAGGTTTCTTGGTCAATTATGATGCTATTTTTCTTTACTGCAAAATTCATTCACTACTTACTGAATAAAATGTAGATTTTCCGTATAAAACAGCAAGTTCATGCTCTATTTTTAAAAGCATAAGATGAGATTCCTCCATTTAGGACATAAACTCTGAATAGTATGCTTGAAAAGCATAATTTCTTGCGTTTCCAACCCCTTCTACCGTGGTAGATTCAATTTTCAAGACATGAAAGTCAAATCGTACGTGGTAGATTTGATTTCTAACTATTTTGTGCGGCATTTCCGTATAAAATGAAAGTAAAGGGGGTCTATTTATTACAAATTCATAATTAGCAGCTAAATCACACTTTTAACTAAATATTAGTCTCCAAAGATATTATCCGACCTCATCAACAAATCAACATACTGAGCTCTCTTATACACCATCGAACCTGGAACTAAATTCTTTTGAGCCATTTTACCCCTAAACTCTTCAATAGAATTAAACTCTTTCTCCTCCATCCATTCGGATAGTTGTTTTTTGGCAACACCTATTTGCTCCAAGCCATTTTTATACAAAGAACTTACCATCTGAACACATACTGAACCCGAAAGAATATGCTTTACAATATCCTCGCCATCAAAAATGCCACGACTACTACACACATCTGCATCAATCTGCCCAAAAAGCATACCCGCATAACGCATTGTTTTACGGTATTCTCCTTTTTTGCTTAAATTGAAGTTTCGTTTGTGTTTAAGCGTATTAATATTGATATCGGGTTGGTAGTATGCATTAAACAACACAAAGCCATCAACACCCACTGCATCCATTTTCTTTATCAAAGTTAGTACATTGGTGTATTCAGAACTCAACTTCACACTTACAGGAAGTGATAGCTTCTCCTTTATTTTTTTGACAATACTAATTTGATAGTCTTCTATCTCTTTCGATTCAACCTCAAAATCGGTGGGAGTTTGATAAAGGTTCAACTCTAGTCCATCAACACCAGTTTGTGCCAACTCTGTGGCATATTCGAGCCACGAATCTTCATTCACAGCATTAAGGCTAGCTATAAGGGGCACCGACAAACGTTCTTTTGCTTTTCGCAGTTTAACCAAATGCTTTTCTGTATCAGAAAACTCAATTTTGGGGTGCGTTGTAAGCATTTCTGCATGAACATTGTCATACTCTGTCAGCTTTTCTTCTAGCTGCAATCTTTCCAATTGCACTTGTTCTTCAAACAAAGATTTGAAAACAATAGCTCCTACCCCATTATCCTCGGCTTTTAGTAAGTCGTCAATATTGTTCGACATATTGCATGCCCCCAATATTAGCGGATTATCTAATTCAATACCCATGTAAGTTGTCTTCAAATTTTTCATTATATTATCTGTTTAAAATTGTTAGTATATTTTTTCAATTGTTTGTTTTCTAATTAATTGTATTATGCACAACGATATTTATAGTATCTGTTAGAAAACATCTATTTTTGTCTTTTCTTGCAAAGACAATTATAGTTCACCAATCATATTGCCAGGCACCACCCACTTGTCGAACTCTTCGGCAGTGAGCAAACCCAATTCTAGTGCGGCTTCTTTCAGCGTTGTGTTGTCAGCATAAGCCTTTTTGGCTATCTGAGCCGACTTCTCGTATCCTATATGTGTGTTGAGTGCCGTAACCAACATCAATGAGTTGTTCAAATTCTCTTCAATCTGTGGCATATTAGCTTCAATTCCAATAGCACATCTATCATTGAACGAGTTGCAAGCATCACCCAACAAAGTAGCAGATTGCAAGAAAGCATTTATCATAACAGGTTTAAATACATTCAACTCAAAATTGCCCATAGAGCCAGATACTGTGATAGTTGTATCATTTCCCATTACTTGTGCACACACCATTGTGAGGGCTTCCACTTGCGTTGGATTTACCTTTCCAGGCATGATAGACGACCCCGGTTCGTTGGATGGAATAGTAATTTCAGCAATTCCCGAACGAGGACCCGATGCTAACCAACGGATATCGTTGGCAATCTTCATGAGGCTCACAGCCAATTGCTTCAACGCACCGTGAGTTCCTACTATGGCATCATTAGCAGCAAGGGCTTCAAATTTATTTTCTGCTGTTACAAATGGCAATCCTGTTAAGTTGGCAATGTTTTTTGCCACCTCTTCAGAATATCCCTTTGGGGTGTTCAATCCCGTTCCCACAGCACTTCCCCCCATAGCCAACTCTGATAAGTGTGGCAATGTGTTTTTGAGTGCTTTCACACCATGCTCCAATTGAGCAACATAGCCCGAGAACTCTTGTCCCAACGATAAAGGAGTTGCATCCATCAAATGGGTGCGTCCTATCTTTATTACATCCTTAAAATCATCTGCTTTTTTAGCCAATGTATCTTTCAATTGCTCCACTGCTGGAATGGTAAGCTCTACCAATTTCTTATAAGCAGCAATGTGCATAGCTGTGGGGAAAGTATCGTTGGACGATTGTGACATATTCACATCATCATTGGGGTGAATTAACAGTGTACCTTCTCCCAGTTTATTGCCTTGCAATACATGAGCTTTGTGGGCAATCACTTCGTTGCAATTCATGTTGGTTTGTGTTCCTGAGCCTGTTTGCCAAATTACCAAAGGAAACTGATCGTCTAGTTTTCCTCTCAAAATTTCGTTGCACGCCCTGGCAATCAAATCAGTCTTTTCGTTGTTCAGCAAACCAAGCTTATTATTGGTAAGGGCTGCTGCCTTTTTCAAGTAAGCAAATCCATGGATAATCTCAATAGGCATAGAAGCCTCTGGACCTATCGGAAAATTCTGTAGTGAGCGCTGTGTTTGTGCTCCCCAATATTTATCATTGGCAACTTGTATTTCACCCAATGTGTCTTTTTCTATTCTGTAGTTCATAGCTTTACTGTTTTTATTTGGTGGGATGTTTTATAATTCTACATTTATTCTCGCTAACAAAAGTGTCTCAACTTGTGCCTTATACTAAAAGCACAGATATGAAAGCCTTGCTAGCCAGTGAATATGATTAATTGCCCCATTGCACTGTTGTACACAATAAATGGAGGTTCTATTAATTAACGGAAAAGGTGGGTAGATTGTTTCTAAAGTAGAGGGAAATGATTTTTATTGCAGTGGTATTGCAATAAAATTTAAATACGATTGGAATATAGTTTAAATGCAAAAAGAACCTAACCAAATGGAGAAGTTCTTTTTTAAAGTAAATGAGATACCACACTGTAGTCATCAAAATCTCTTCCCAATAGAAATACCCAATCGAAGATAAATTTTAGAGTCGAAGTAATCTTTATCATAATTAAAATTACGACCTGCACCCGAATAAAGCTCTGCTGTCCAGTTGTTTTTAGATAGGTATTTCCAACCAAATGCAAATCCCATTCCTCCAGTAAATAGCGACTTCTCTTTTGTATAAACGTTTCTATAATTAATGTAGTCGTATGAGTAAACATCGAGTGAACCAAATGCCCCGTTGGCTTCTAAAAAAAATCCTGTTGCAGGATGTTGCATCCCCCTACTACGAAGTCCCCACCAATTGATATCACCAAAGAACCATCTTAAGAAAGGTGTTGCTCTGAAACTGTAGCCATCGCTATCTTCCGTATCGAAACCAAAGCCGACGGATGTTCCCACTGTCATATCTTCGCTTAGAAGATACTCATAAGATACTTCAGGGAAAGCGATAAACACACTGCTACCTAAGTTTAGTTTCAACTCGTGGCGGTGTTTCAACTCTAAGTCTTCTTGTGCATTTAAGCAAAACAGACTAGTGAGCATAAAAACAGAGAGAACAATTGTAAGTTTTGTCATACGAAAATGTTGTTTTGTTATACTTTTTTTTAATTCCGCAATAAAACAGTATTCTATTTAATAATAAGACAACGAAAGTAGTAATTAGTTGCATCTGTACAACCAAAATGATTAAATATATTTTCACTCTGTTCGCATACTTTTACAAAATGCATCGCAAAGCTAATCCCTACATCCTTTATCGATAATTGCGAACCATCCTTTACTTTATTATAAAGTGAACTATTTACTATATAAACACCGGATAAGAGCCTATATATTCTAAAAATTGTGTAGTTTTGTCAATATTACAAACCTAATGTATCAATTTAAAACCTTAATAGATATGCGTAGAAAAAATTTACTCCTATTAGTTCCAATACTCTTGCTTTTTGCATGTTCCACTCCCCCATCGCAACCTACCGAAATGGAATGGGCAATAGTTGTGCACGGCGGCGCTGGTAGTCTTGTGAAAAACGAAGAAATGAAAACTCAATACGAAACACATTTGCTTGAAGCTATTCAGTTGGGTAGCGATATGCTGCAAGATGGCGCTAGTGCATTGGATGTGGCAGAGGCTGTAGTTGTGTATATGGAAGATTGTCCGCTATTTAATGCAGGCAAAGGGGCAGTGAAAACTTTAGAGGGGATTCACGAATTGGATGCAGCCATTATGGATGGTTCTAATTTTAAAGCCGGAGCCATTGCTGGAGTAAAGGATATCAAAAACCCTATACAATGTGCTCGCCTTGTGATGGATAGCACAGAGCATGTTTTTCTGATTGGTGAGGGAGCTTCTTTCTTTGCACAATCGCAAGGATTAGAGATGGTAGACAATGCATATTTTAATACTGAACAACGTGAAGAACAATTGGAAAGAATAAAAAATGAAGAAGAGGATGCAAATCCTAGAGGAACAGTTGGTTGTGCAGTAAAAGACAAACAGGGAAACCTTGCTGCAGCTACTTCAACGGGCGGAATGTCGGGTAAGAAATGGGGACGAGTAGGCGATGTGCCTGTAATAGGTGCTGGTACTTATGCTAACAACAATACTGCTGCAATTTCTGGTACAGGTCATGGAGAATATTGGATTCGAAGGGTAGTTGCTTACGATATTAGTGCTTTGATGGAATACAAAGGTATGTCGCTTCAAGAAGCATCAGAAGAGGTAATTTTCAACAAAATAGACCCAATGGGTGGTGGAGGTGGAGGCATAATAGCTGTTGATAAACTAGGAAATATATCAATGGTATTCAATACCGATTTGATGCACCGAGCTTGGGCAAAGTCAGATGGAGAGTATGGTGTGGGACTGGCAAAGGGTGAAGAGAAGACATTTAATAAAAACAGCAATTAATAATTAGCCAAGATGAACTTCAAATTTAAAATTGGTTTACTGCCAAAAGTTATTATTGCTATTATTGCTGGTATAGTAGCATCCATGCTTTTCCCAATGTGGGGTGTGAGGATATTTGTTACTATCTCGTCCATATTTTCTGATTTCCTCTCCTTCATTATCCCCCTTATTATATTGGGGTTGGTTGCCCCTGGCATAGCCGATTTGGGCAAAGGAGCAGGTAAACTGCTTGCTATTACTGCACTCATAGCTTATGGCTCAACAATAGTGGCTGGGATGTTCTCTTATTTCACTACTAAATGGTCTCTACCGTTACTACTGTCTGCTGAGGAGCTAACAAGTGGAAGCAATTTGACTTTCGAAGAGACTGTTACATCTTTCTTTAGTGTAGAAATGCCTCCGCTAATGGGTGTAACTACTGCATTGGTTTTGGCATTTGTAATTGGGTTGGGTGTAGCAGCTATTGATGGAGATAAAACAAAGGAACTGTTGCAAGAGTTTCGTGATATCATCATCCTTATTATTGAGAAAGCAATCATTCCCCTACTCCCTCTCTTTATTTTTGGAATCTTTATTAAAATAGGTGCTGAAGGGCAAGTAGCAACTGTGCTGGGATTATTTTTCAAAGTAATCATCGTAATATTTGCCATGCATGTATTGTGGCTATTGTTTCAGTTTATTACTGCCGGAGCTATTTCTAACAAGAATCCATTTAAAGCACTCATTACGATGATGCCTGCCTATATGACAGCATTGGGAACTCAATCCTCTGCTGCTACTATTCCTGTAACGCTGATGCAGACAAAAAAGAATGGAGTGGACGAAGATGTAGCAGATTTTGTGATTCCGCTGTGTGCAACTATCCATCTTTCAGGAAGTATGCTCAAAATTGTGGCTTGCGCTTATGCTGTAATGTTTATGACGGGAATGGATGCAGGTTTTGAGCTTTTCCTAAGCTTCATTATGATGCTGGGCATCACAATGATTGCAGCTCCTGGTGTGCCAGGTGGAGCAATTATGGCTGCAGTGGCTCTGTTGCAATCGATGCTTGGCTTTGATGAAACGTTGATTGGATTAATGATTGCTCTCTATATAACCATGGATAGCTTTGGAACTGCTTGTAATATAACAGGAGATGGGGCTATTGCTATGGTGATGAATAAGATTAATAAAAGATTGAAGAGGAAGAAGGGAGTGGTTGTTGGAGGGTAGGCTTTAAGGACCAAATTTAGCATTCATGAACTAGACATAGGAGTAATTCCAATGTTTAGTTCACGAAACGATAAGGAGCATATCACGACCTCGAAGAGATCACAGGTTTATAGTACATAGCAAAGTAATACATTCGACCCCATCGGGGTCGCAACTTTAGACATTCAAGCGGTACTATAAACATACAATCCATTCTGGATTGAATGCTATATTAATCAACCTATACTTTGTAATAGAGGCAATGAGTACAAATCTCTGCTTTCCATCTATCTCTTTCCCCTTGAAAAAACAGCAACACTCTCATTACCAGCTTCACTTACAGATTGCACTGCAAAGAAATAATTGTCTTTACTATAAGGAACTACAACAGATTCCCCCTCAACAAATATCTTCTTCTCCCACTGAGATTTATCCGTCTCTCTGATAAGAAGGTAGTAACCTGCAGGTTTTACACCAATAGCTGGTGCTTGCCAAGATATTTTTGAATAATTGGATAAATCAGAAGCATCTGTAAAAACATTTTGTGGAGCAGCTGGTGCAAAAGCCATGTTCATAACTGTAGCGAGGTTAACAACAGTATTCTTTCTAAGGTATTCAAAATCTACCCCTTTAATAACATCACCAAACTCCCTGTCATCAATGGTTTGAGTTATTGCATGAGTGCGGTCGTAGTTTTCATAGTATTCACAAACACGAACTGCCGTAAATCCTTGCTTACAAAAAGGAGTGTGGTCTCCACCTCTACCAAATCTATCTATTCGATAGATAAGTTTTATCTCTAAATTGGGGGTGTATCTCTCTCCTATCTCTTTTATATAGCGTGCTAGTTGTCTAGACGGACTGTCGTTTTGAGACGAATTATAATCTCTCTCTTTGGCTTGCTTCTCAGTTTCTACAAAAGGAATATTTTCGGAGAATACCCTGAGCTTGGTGTTGTTTCTAATATCGGTGTCACTTGATTGTGAATTAGAAATCATATCGTTGTTAATTACAGCAATTACATTCCAATTCTCTTTGCGTGCAACATCTGCCATGTGAGCAGCACCCAGCAAACCATGCTCTTCCCCTGAAAGAAACATTATTTTGACAGTTATGGGCAATCGATTTTGCACCAAAATAGTAGCAGTCTCCATTAGTGCAGCCACTCCGCTACCATTATCGTTGGCTCCTGGAGCAAATGATGTAGAGTCGTTATTGTTTTCTGTGCGGCTATCGTAATGGGCTAGCATTACTATTACTCTGTCATCATCAACATTAGACCCTTTGATGGTTGCAATTATATTGGGCAGCCAAACTTCTCTCTCTAATCTAGTTCCACTACCTCCTACTTTATAGCGCACTCGCTCTATAGATACAAAGTTTTCTTTGCCTACACTCAACTCGTTAAGCCGCTTCTCTATATAACTAGAGGCTGCTCCAATTCCAATGTCGGCACTGCTTTGAGTGCTTAAGTTGTGACGTGTATGAAACTCAACAAGGCTTTCGATAGTGTTTTGCAAACTCTCAGTAGTAATTGCTTGGGTTGCTGTTTCTATTCTAGGGTCTTTATTGATTATTGTTTGAGAAAAAGACCATTGTGGTACTATTATTGTTGCTAGGAGCAATAATATGATAAATTTGGCTTTAGTTGTAATTTGTATCTGCTTCATGATTTATTGCATTTAATTGTTTTATATTAAAAGTAAAGGTGCAGCAAAATAGCCAACTGACTTTCAAATGATTCTGGATATAAACTAAATTCAACTATTTGAATATTTACACCAATAAAGATAGCCTAATAAATTTATCTATCAAAGATATTATTACTCAAATAATGCAGCTTAATTGACAATTGAAAGTGTCATTATGCTGCTAACTTCTTAAGAATAATCAACCTATCTGTCATCTCCTCTACATTCAGCGCATACCTCTCTGCAATATATTCAATTGTTTTATTTGTATAAATGAAAACATGTGTAGGGTCGTTTCTATAGTACCAATGTTCAAAATCAATTTCAAAATCGTAGAGATGAGTCATTATATAGAGTCGTCCACCAGGCTTTAAAAGCTCTAATAGCTTCTCTATCTCTTGCTTTGGCTCATGAAAGTGCTCAAACACTTCGCAACTAAAAATATAATCGTAATAATGATTCAAGTAATCTGTACTAGGATGAAAAAAGGGGTCGTATAGTTTTACCTGATAACCTTCATCCCTTAGTTGTTTAGCTATCACAGGACCTGTTCCACTACCAAAGTCTAGTCCCAAATGATTTACAGTATGATTGTTTAAAATAGCATCGGTTATGGGTGAAGTGAAATCTTGATAGCGCTCATCATGCACATCGTTTTCGTGTTCTTTGTATCGCTCCTTCTCTTCTTTTCTTTCTAAGTAGTATTTTTCGTCTTTTACAAATGCACCACAAGTGCTACAGATAAAATAATATTCATCTGCCATTTTATTTAAAACTGTTTCACAAAGGGTGCATTTCATAGTATGAATGTAATTATAGGAATTAATCTTTATCTGAATGGATATTAACTTTCATGTCTGCTTAAAATTGCATTGTTGCACTTTCTGGTTAATCTATTACTTTTTTTCAACTTATCTGATAAACTCTAGTTTGTTCACCCTCCAACTCTTTTTGAATTTTATCTATCTCTTGCATTGCTTTGTATTCTGTTTCGAAATAGCCTATAATTTTGTTTTGTGAAGGATTTGCACCACTCCCAACTAAAGCATATCGCTTCTTTCCCCCATAGCTTCTTGTCATCGAAACTGAAATAATCTTCAACAATAGTTTTTTATTTTGTGATCTAATCCACATAGTTTTACAGTTTTATATAAAAATCCTCATTCAGCAATTGTATCAATCCACACCTTGAGCATTCAACTCAACCCTATAAATAGATTTCCGCGCAGTTATAAAAAGCTCATTTCGCTCTTTGCCACCAAAACAAAGATTTGATGGTTGTTGAGGTATTTCAATAGACTCTAACAACGCACCATCGGATGAAAAAATATCTACAGCTTGTTTCCCATTTGTTGTCAAATAAACATTTCCATCTTTATCCAACGTCATGCCATCACAACCCACTTCAACAAAGAGTGTTTTGTTGGTCAAAGAGCCATCTTCATGAATAGTATACTTATATGTTTTACCACCTTGCGAATCTGTAACATAAAGCGTTTTACCATCAGGAGTTCCAATCAGTCCATTAGGTTTTTCAAGATCATCAATTACTCTAATTACTGATTCGTAATTGGGTGTAATGTAATATACATGCATCCCATCCTGAGGAAGAGGACCCTCATCATCTCCATATTTAGGGTCGGTAAAGTAAACTCCTCCTTTTCGATCAGCCCACAAATCATTAGGTTGATTAAATCGTTTTCCATTATATTCTGTAGCAATTGCTGTGTAATTACCATCTGTACTTATTGAAGTAATCTGACCTTTTTCTCCCTCACAAATCAACAAGTTTTCGTCTTTGTCAAAATATAAACCATTAGCTCTACCACTGTTTACTCTAAAAGTATCAAGTTGATTCTCTGTTGTCCAAATCAAAATCATGTGTTGAGGAATATTTGTAAAGTAAACATTGCCTTCTGCATCAACTGCTGGACCCTCTGTAAAATCGAAAGCACCTGACAGTTCTTCTACTTCTGAAATTTGAAATGACTTTACTTGATTTTCATTATTTTCAGCTTCATTTTCCGATGATCTATTTACACATGATATAAGTGTAAATGTAATTAATAAAAGTATGACATTTTTCATAACTATGTTTATTAGTTTGTAATACATGAGATATTGCTCAATTAAAACCACCAGTGTATTATAAAAGTTCAATATACTGAATAATAAGAGACCTTCGGCTATGTATATTTAAAAAACCAAAGAGCAGTTTATGACAAAAATAGGCTCTTTGTGGCACTTCAGTATGAATCACCACTTCAATTTAACATTAATAAAACCTCTACTTCTCCATTTAAACTTAAAATTTACCCATCTTTGCATTAAAACAAAAAATTGTGGATTTTAAAGACAAAAAACTAATTATATTCGATTTCGATGGGACACTGATTGATAGTAATCCCGATTTAACACAGGCTTTAAATAGAATGTTGACACATTATGATTTAGAGCCGATAACATTAGAAGCAGCAGGCTTATATATAGGTAATGGTGCAAAGAAGCTGGTAGAACGTGGCTTGAATCACAGATTACATCCGGATGAAATTACTGAAGCACTATTTAATGAGGCTTTCGATTTTTTCATCAAAGCTTATGGAGAAGTTGTATGCGATAAAACTTACCTGTATCCGGGTGTTGTAGAAACGCTACAATATCTTGAAAAGAAAGGTTACGATATGACGATATGTACCAACAAACCTTTTGAGTTTATTGAGCCAATTTTGGACACACTATCTGTAAAACTGTTCTTTAAAGCATGGGTAGGCGCAAACTCTTTACCAAAACAAAAACCAGACCCTATGCCTCTCTTGCATCTTGCAGAGATAATGAATAGAGATATAGAAAAGAGCATAATGGTAGGTGACTCAAAAAATGACATCCTTGCAGCACAAAACGCAAAGATGGAGAGTATTGGTGTGAGTTACGGATATAACTACGACAAAGATATTGCAGATTACAACCCAACCAAAGTGATTGATAACTTTGCAGAGCTTCAAAAACTATTTTAAAATGAATAAAGTATATAGTGTTGGTATTATTGGAGGTGGCGTGTCGGGTGTTGTTGTGGCATTACAACTAGCCGAACTTGGGATTGATAATATACTCATCGAGCAAAAAGGGAATGTTGTAAATGGGCCTCCATTCTGCCATCTGCATGCTGGTGGAAATTTATATCCTGACATATCGGATGAGCAATGCCGTATTTTGATGAAGGAGTCGATAAAAATGGCGCGTCTTTTCCCCCAGTCTATCGATGAAAGGCCAACACTTATCTCTGTTCCTAAATCCGAAAGTTATCAAATTGAACAAATTGAAGATCGATTGGATATGTTGGTTGAATATTACAAAGAACTGATTGATGAGGATTCTTCGAACGGAATTTTGGGTGCTCCTGAAGAGTACTATAAAACATACAGTGAAAAAGATTTGGATGCTTTAGCACAACAGCCAACAGTAGAACGCCCCTCCACTTCCGATGAATGGATGGCAAATGCTGTAAAGCTGATTGATTCTACCCTCTTGAAAATGCCTCTGGTGTTGGTTCAAGAGTATGGTTGGAACTTGTTTAGGCTAGGTGCTCAAGCTCAACAGGCATTAAATAAAACTGACAAATGCACTTTAAAGCTAAACACTAAAGTTGAGCAAATAATAGATGTACGCAATAAAGATTTAGGCTATAATTGGGAGATACATACAAGCGAACAAACTTACAAAGTGAACTATTTGGTGAATGCTTCTGGATTTAGAACTGGCATGTTCGATGAGTCTTTAGAGTTGGATGTACATTGTTTGATTGAGTTTAAAGCTGCTTATGTTTCTAAATGGCAACCAACAGCAGGCTTAATTCCTGAGATGATTTTCCATGGCAAGCGTGGCACACCTCATGGCATGGCACAGCTAACTCCCTATTATGGCGATTATTACCAAATACATGGGATGACAGAAAATATAACACTATTCAAAAACGGATTGGTGGAAAGCGTTGATGGTGCACAACCTAAATTTGATGAAGATATAAATCGGAAGCTTGATTATGGCTGGAACGAAGATGAAATCGAAACTAGAACTAAAACCTCTATTGATTACATAGCTAAGTATGTACCATCTTTTAAATCAGCAACTGTGGGAGGACCCCCAATGTATGGAGCACAGCAGATACCAGGTAGCGATGTCAGCCTTAGGATTGGAGAAGTTGCTTTTCCAACGCAATTTTATGCTCGTAGCGAAATTATTAAAGCATCATCTGCTTTAACAGTGGCTAATCAGATTATAGATAAGATGCAGCAAGAAAAAGTTATTCCTTCTCATCTTGAAAAAACAAATAACAACTCTTTACTAGACAGCATCTCAAAAGACGAGATTGACAAGTTGGCTTCAGAATTTGCTGAGGTTAGAGGATATCCAAAAGAACTTTCTCGTTTGATGATTGATAAAAAGTAATCGGTTGGTTTCTTCTTCAATTATATTAAATAACAAACTACAATACCTGCAATTAGTTTGCAGTAGGGTGAAATTAAAAACTAATTATAAAATAAAAAGAACGTATAGATTATGGGAATAGGAAAAACATTCAAGAAGTTTCCAAAAACTTTTTGGGTTGCTAACAGTATTGAACTTTTTGAGCGTTGGGCTTGGTATGGTTTTTTTATGCTATTTGCCAACTACTTGACTGGCTCATCCGACATGGGAGGATTAGAACTATCTCAAGCAGAGAAAGGGCATATAATGGGATTTGGCACGGCTTTCCTGTATTTTCTGCCTGTTCTCACTGGCTCTATTGCCGATAAGATTGGCTATAAAAAGGTGTTGTTTATATCATTTGTTATATACACCTCTGCTTTTATTGCACTGCCCATGTTCAACTCTTTTTGGGGAGTATTTGCTATCTATTTATACTTAGCATTGGGTGCAGCGCTTTTCAAACCAGTAATTTCTGCTACGATTGCTAAAACTACTACCAATGAAACATCTTCAATTGGTTTTGGTATATTCTATTTGATGGTAAATATTGGAGCATTTATCGGACCATTGGTTACACTATTATTTAAAGATAACTCTTACGATTTTGTCTTTTATATATCTGCAGGTGTTGTAGCATTCAACTTTATTCTTCTCTTCTTTTACAAAGAACCCGAACGTGTTGTGACAAAAGAGAGCCTGGGAGCATCTATAAAAAATATTTTCGTCAACATTGGGGAGGTGCTAAAAGATACCAAGTTTGTCATTTTCCTCTTTATCGTTGCTGGATTTTGGACAATGTACAACCAATTGTTTTTCACACTCCCTGTATTTATCTCGCAGTGGGTTGACACCTCTGTTATTTTCGATTTTTTTCATCAATACCTACCTTTCTTTAGTGAGAACTATGGTACAGGTGATGGTCAAATGCAGTCGGAATTTATTACCAATGCAGATGCAATGTTTATTATTCTACTCCAGATTATAGTATCAAGCTTTGTTATGCGCTATAAGCCATTGAAAGCAATGACTGCAGGTTTTCTTGTATGCTCTATTGGTATGGCTTTGACATTGGTTACACAAAACGTAATGTTTACCCTAGCAGCAATTCTTATATTTGCTTTGGGAGAGATGGCGGGTTCACCAAAAATTAATGAGTATATAGGGCGTATAGCTCCAGCAAATAAGAAAGCACTCTACATGGGCTACTCATTTCTTCCAGTATTTTTAGGAAATCTTTTTGCAGGATTTATTTCTGGTGGTGTATACGGAAGTCTTTCGGATAAAAACAATTTTGTAAAGCAGGAAGTAGCTAAAAGAGGTTTAGAAATTTCTGAAACTTTATCGCAAAACGACTATTTTAATAGTGCTGCTGCTGAAATGGGAATGAACTCTATAGAACTTACAAACTATCTTTGGGATACATACAATCCAAGCAGTATGTGGCTTGTAGTATTAAGTATAGGGTTGGTTTCTGTAACTGCGCTGTATCTATATGATAAATTCTTGATGAGAGATAGAAAGTAGATAGCTCGATTTTCTGAATAAATAAAAAATGCATCATTTTAAATTTAAAATGATGCATTTTTATTTTACTTTTTTAGAGCTCTAAAGGCCTGTGAAGTTGCATATTGCCTCTACAATTTCAGACACATTATCCGATATTGCCAAAAGCTCACCATACTTATGCCCTTCTGCCAGTTTTTGAAGCAGGGGATACACTGGCTTGTCCTCTTTCCAATATTTACGATTGAGAAACACCATCGGACTAATATTACCAAATGTAGCATAATGATTTTGAGCTGCCTCTTGAAAAATCTCTTGTATTGTTCCAGCACTACCAGGAGCAAATATAATTCCACCTTTGGCAATTGCCAATAATCCCTCTTCCCTAACGCTATTAGCAAAATACTTGGCAATATGAGTAGCAAAGGGTGTTGGCGGCTCATGTCCATAAAACCAAGTAGGAATGCCCACACTCTCAACATCCGTTTTTAATGGATAAGCCTCCATCACTTCAAAAGCGCTACTCAACCATAGCTCATCGCTATAGAGTGGAGCTTTCGACAGTATTGAAATTGCATCAACTATCTCATTGTCGTCTCTATGTGCCATCCAAGATCCCAAATGAGTAGCTTCCATGCCTCCAGGACCTCCACCCGAAACCATCAAATGTCCTTTCTCTGCCAATGCTTTAGAGATAAATACTATATCCCTATAATCTGCTGTATCTCTGCGCAAACTATGCCCACCCATAATAGCAACCACTCTATGGCTATCCCAATTGGCAAGATAGTCGTATAGTGAATCGGTAATCGAATGATCGTGTAGGCGTTGTGCTAATGAGTTTTTTATACTCGTTGGCTCGGCTTTTCCTGTCGATTCATAATATTTATATATTAGATAATCATCGGTATTCTTGTATGTAGAAGGATTTGTATACAGATAGTTATTATACAATTGTGTGTGGCTATATAGCTTGTTTCGATACACTTGAAAAGGTAGGTTCATTTTTGGAAAGACCAAATTGCCAGTTTTTATCAATTTTTTTTGTGCTTTGGTTGACATTTTGCAACCTAAAAACAGGCAGTCTTCAAAGTCTTCTTCAAATATCAGCTCTTCGTGCTTGGTTAAATCAATGGCTTGAAAAGCAATATTCGTTATAACTTCATACTCCTTGGTAACTGCAATAAAATGTTTAATGCTTTCAACTTCAAAATTCATAGTATCTATTTTTATTGGAGGTGCAAAAATAGGCAACTTTTGTGTAATAACATTGGTAAAAAGCCAGAAGGCTTATTTTGTAGGTGTTTAAACAAAAAAGCAGTAACAAAATTAATTGAAACTGCTTATAAATTCTATGTAGCGAGACCGGGAATTGAACCCGGGACCTCATGATTATGAATCATGCGCTCTAACCATCTGAGCTATCTCGCCATTATGTAAACTGTGTAAATAGAGTTGCTTCTTGATAGCTGCTCCTCAAATTTGCGGTGCAAAAATAGTACAAGTTTTTTAATATACCAACTCAAAGTTGATGAAAGTTTAAAAATATGCATTCGATTCATCAAAAGAGACCTTCTAGAAACCAATTTTGCACCAAAACTCAACAAAACCCCACTTTAGTTGTTTAGAGAAGTAAGAATCAAATAAAACACAAGAAACAAACAAAAATCATTATAAAAAATGGAACATAAAATTGAATTTAAGATAAACGAGAATAATCGTGGTAGCTTTTTCATTAATAAAGATGACAAACAAATTGCTGAACTAGATTTCGATTTAAAAGACAATGTGCTGAATGCTTTTCACACTGGCGTTCGCAAAGAGCTAGAGGGACAAGGCATAGCTGCTAAGCTTTTTGATAAGTTAGTAGAATATGCACGCAAAAACAACTATAAGATTATACCTTCCTGTTCTTATATTCTAGTTAAATTTCGCCGTCGCCCCGACGAGTTTGCTGATGTGTGGCAACGAATGGAAGATGAACCTACAGGTGAAGCTTGTGGAATACCAGGTAAGTAGTCTAGACAAGGGTTAAGGTGAGAGCTACATAAAGATAGGTAGAGGACGTAATAATATACACGTCCTTTACCTTTTTGCAATTTTAGATCTATATATTAACCAAGTGGACAGGTTAGAATATCTCTAATATAACGCATTCTTCTATATCCTTCGTAGAACCATTCACCCTATTCATCTATAAATAATAGCTGTTAATCTATTTCATTTTGAACTCTTGTCAATGAAATGTATTTTTGCGTGTAATTAAAACTAAAATAACAGCGAGCAAAAAGAAGCTCAAACCAACAACAATAAAACAACAATGAAAAAACTGACTCTACTTTTAACAATCATCCTTGCATTTGCTATGTTTGCAAATGCACAAGCCCAAACAAGAGGAGGCTCTATAACGGGAAAGCTGATTGATCATGAAACACAGGAAAGTGTTCCTCAAGCTAACATCCGTATTCTTAATCAGAAAGATAGCACTTATGTAACTGGTAAAGCTTCTGAAAGAAACGGTACGTTTTCGATACCCGTTAATAATGGACAGTACATTGTGCAAATATCCTATATTGGCTATACAGATGTATTTAAAGATGTATCTATTACAAATAGAAATGCTACTGTAAATCTAGGAACAATTTCACTGCATGAAGATGGTGTATTGTTGTCTGATGCTATTGTTACCGCAAAGTCTCTTGAAGTTGTTGTGAGAGGCGATACTGTAGAGTATAATGCAGACTCTTATAAAGTAACAGAGAGCGCTGTGATAGAAGATTTGCTGAAGAAGATGCCAGGTGTTGAAATAGACGCAGATGGCAAAATAACCGTAAACGGTCAGGAAATAAAAAAGATATTGGTAGATGGGAAAGAGTTTTTTAGCGACGACCCGAAAGTTGCTTCTAAAAACCTGCCCGCAAAAATGGTGGATAAGCTACAAGTACTAGAAAGAAGAACGGATATGTCTTTGATGACTGGCTTTGATGATGGTGATGAAGAGATGGTAATCAATCTTACCGTGAAGCCTGGTATGAAAGAAGGGGTATTTGGAAATGCTTTTGCAGGATATGGTAGCCAAGACAGATACGAAGGTAATGTGATGGTAAACTATATGCGCGATAACGACCAATTGACTTTTCTTGGTGGAATGAACAATACAAACAATGCTGGTTTCTCCGACTTAGCCTCTGCTATGTTTGGTGGTAGTGGTGGTCGTCGAGGAAGATGGGGAGGAAGTAGTGGAATAACCAAATCAGCCAATGCTGGTTTGAACTTTAGTAAAGAGTTTAATAAAAAGCTTACCATTGGTGGTAATATAAGATATGGAGATACTGATACAGACAGAATCTCTAATACTTTTACTCAAAACCTATTGAGCTCGGGCAATACATTTGAGAGTCAAAATGATACATCAAACAACTATAGCCAGAACATAAATATGGACTTTAGAATTGAGTGGGAACCCGACTCTTTAACTAAGTTTATTTTCAGACCCAATGCATCTTTCTACAATAACAATCGCTCGGAGTTTGGTGATTTCTCTACTATAAGTGAGCTAGGCGACACTATCAATCATGGTGACTCGAGATACTTTTCAGATGGAACAGGCAAATCGATAGGTGGAACATTAGAGGGAAGCCGAAAGCTTAACTCTGCAGGAAGGGTACTGAGTTTTAGTATTGGTGGCGGAATAGATGATTCTGAGAGCAATGCAGAGAACTTTTCTAACACATTCTATAGTACTCGCCCCGAAGATATAATAGACCAACGTATAAAAAATACAAACGATGGGAAAAACTTGCGTTTTTATGCATCTTATGTTGAACCATTGGGTAAAAACAACTTCTTGCAACTTGCATATAATTATAGATATAATCGCTCGGAATCGGACAAAGATACACGAACACAAGATGTCAATGGAGAGTACACAGTACTAGATACTACTTATAGCAGGAGATTGGAAAACAACTTTTACAACCAAAACATTGAGTTGAACTTCCGTGCAACAAGAGAAAAGTACAACTATTTGTTTGGTGTAAGTATGCAACCATCGAAATCTGAAAGCAAAATATATAAGGGTGAAACATTAGAAGAAAATGTTTCTCAAAATGTTATCAATTTTGCACCCATGGCACAGTTCAATTATATGTGGAGTCGTCAAAAAAACTTACGATTGAATTATTACGGTAGAACCAATCAACCATCTGTAAATCAGTTGTCGTCGGTAAAAGACTTTTCAAACCCATTGAATGTATCTTATGGTAACCCAGATTTAAAACCCGCCTTCAACCATAGTATGAGAGTGAGATATCGCAACTTCAACCCCGAGAAAAACACTTCGTATATGTTTATGTCGAATTTGGGATTCACTGTAAACGATATTGTTTCGTCTACTATTACAGATAGAGAAACTGGAAGAAGAGAATCTACATACGAAAACGTAAATGGAAACTGGAATGCTAATTTGCGTTTTATGACAAATCAACCTCTGCGCAACATTAAGTTCTCTGTCTTCTCGATGACTTTTGCCAATTACAACAACTCTAATGGTTTCACAAACGCTGTAAAGAATACTAGTAAGAGACTTAACTTGGGTGAAACATTGGGAATGAACTATCGCTCAGATCAGTTTGATTTCTCTGTAAGAGGAAATGTATCATACAATAAAGTAAACAACTCATTGGAAGGACAGCAAGATCAAGAGTATTTTAACTATGGTGGAAATGCATCAACTACCATTTATTTACCTTTCGACCTATTAATTGAAAGTGATATCAACTACTCAACCAACTCGGGTTATGCTGATGGTTTCGATCAAGATGAGCTACTATGGAATGCTGCACTATCAAAACAACTTTTTAAAGATAAAAATGGCACTATTCGCTTCAAAATTTACGATATTTTGAAACAAAAAAGCGATATTAGCCGTGCCGTTACAGCTAACTATATACGCGACACAACAACCAATACACTCACTAGCTACTTTATGTTCCACTTTGTGTATCGATTCAACATATTTAAAGGTGGTGGCACAGCTCCTGATACTTCGCAAGGACGTGGCATGGGTAGAGGAATGGGTAGAGGTCGTCCTCACTAACTTAATGTACCCTATGTGTTAAACAGCCTTCGATTGTGTTGAAGCAATCACTAAAAAGTGTATGTTTGTAAACAGACAAAATAGAGATGAGAAATAAAATAAAACAAAACTTATACTTAGACAATGTGTTTATACACATGACTGTGTGGCTCATTGTCTTTGGCTTGCCTCTATTTTTAACAGATAGAGGGCAAGGTGTCAATTGGTCGCATTTTTGGCGACAAGCTTCGGTGATGCTTGGTTTTATGATTGTTTTCTATGTCAACTATCTCTATTTGATAGATAAATATCTGTATAAACAGAAAACAGCAGCGTTTATTTTTATCAATCTACTCCTTATTATAGTGATAGGTTCGCTTATGTATTATGCTCAAGATTATATTATTTCACTCAATCTTGAGGGTCGTACAAGAAGATATCGTAGACGACATCAAACACAATATATATTTATTGCACGTAATATTTTTTCACTAGCTTTAATTGTTGGTGTAAGTGTAGGTATAAAGATGAGTGCCCGTTGGGCAAAAGTAGAATCGGAAAGAAAAGAGTTGGAAAAAGCAAAAACAGAAGCAGAATTAAAGAACTTAAAGTCGCAAATTAATCCACACTTCTTGCTTAACACACTAAACAATATATATGCGCTTATAGAGTTTAATCCTACCAAAGCACAAACAGCAGTGGAAGAGCTAAGCAAGCTCTTGCGGCATCTGCTCTACGACAACAATGAAAATTATGTTCCTCTACTAAAGGAGGTGGAGTTTATTAAAAATTATATTGAGTTGATGAGAATTCGTTTGTCGAAGAATGTAAAACTCACAACTAATATTGAAGTCTCACCTGGCTCCCCTACTCGCATTGCTCCACTTATATTTATATCGCTTATCGAAAACGCTTTTAAGCATGGTGTTAGTGGAAATAAAGAGTCGTTTATAGACATACAGCTATCAGAAAAGACAAATGGAGAGATTGAATTTATTTGTAGGAACAGTGCTTTTCCAAAAAGCGAATCAGACAAAAGTGGTAGTGGTATAGGGCTCAATCAGGTGAAAAGACGCCTAGAGCTTCTCTACCCCAATCAACACACTTGGACACAAACACTAGACCAAGATAATGGAGAAGGCGTTTACACATCGCACATTGTTATCAAAACAATATAGAATATGAAACTAACTTGCTGGATAATTGATGATGAACCCTTAGCTATAGAGTTATTAGAGTCGTATGTTGCCAAGACATCGTTTTTGGAGCTAACAGGTAGCTACTCTAGTGCCATAGAGGCTATGCAAGATGCAACAACAAAGTCTGTTGATATTATGTTCTTAGATATTCAAATGCCCGAAATAACAGGAATGGAGTTTGCGCGTTTTGTAAAAGAAGAGACACGTATTATATTCACCACAGCATTTAGCGAATATGCATTGGAGGGTTATCGAGTAGATGCATTAGATTATTTATTAAAGCCCATTACTTACACTAAATTTTTGGAGGCAACAAAAAAAGCGCTCAAATGGTTCGAGATGAAAGAGTCTGCCCAGAGTAAAGATGCTGCCTCGAGCATTGGACAAGAAGAGGAGCAAATGTTTGTGAAAGCCGACCATAAACTGATTCGCATTTTGTTTAATGACATTCTCTATATCGAAGGTTGGAAAGACTATGTAAAAATACACCTAGCAGACAGACCCCACCCTATACTTTCATTGATGAGTATGAAAGGACTTGAAGAGACACTACCATCTACAAGATTTATACGCATACATCGTTCATTTATTATCCAGAAAAGCAAAATTGACTCTATCAGTAAAAATAGAGTCACAATTGGAAACAAAGAATTGCCTGTTGGAGAATCATACAAGCAAGAGTTTAATAAAGTTATTGATAGTGCTACAGATTAAATACTAAAAAAAACAGATACTTTTATCATTTCTGTTCTCACAGATTCTATCTGCCCATCTATCAATTGGAAAAACCACAAAACATAACAACTACTTTTCTGCCAAAGAGCTGAATTAGATAAACTTAAAAAACAATATCGCTAGTATAAAGTAAATTAACTGATAACGATAGAAGCTAGCACACACCAAAAGTTATAAGCTACACCACTGCTTTTAAATTCACATTTTTTAGCTGCAAAACAGATTGTAGCGAGATTGCTTGCATGCACCTACATAGAGTTTTGCCAATTTATCGTATCTTTGCCGATTCAATTAAAAAAAACAACGAAACAATAAATGATAACAGTAAGCAATCTGGACGTTCAGTTCGGCAAGAGAATTCTTTTTCAAGATGTTAATTTACAATTCAATCCAGGCAACTGCTATGGAATAATAGGCGCTAATGGTGCTGGAAAATCTACCTTTCTACGTGTTATAAGCAAACAGATAGATCCAACAAGGGGTCAGATTTCACTTGGTTCTGGTGAGCGTCTTTCAGTGTTAAGTCAAGATCACTTTGCATTTGATGAATATACCGTAATCGACACAGTGTTGATGGGGCATACAATCCTATGGGATATTATGAGCGAAAAAGATGCACTGTATGCAAAAGCCGACTTTAATGATGAAGATGGTATACGTGTGTCGGAACTAGAAGGCAGGTTTGCAGAAATGGAAGGTTGGAATGCAGAGAGCGATGCAGCAAACTTACTTAGTGGTTTGGGTGTGAGCGAAGACCTTCATTACAATTTGATGGCTGATTTAAGTGGTAAACAGAAAGTACGTGTATTACTTGCCAGGGCTCTATTTGGACAACCCGACAATCTTTTGCTTGATGAGCCTACCAACGACCTTGATCTTGAAACAATAGAGTGGTTGAAAAACTACCTCTCCAATTCTGATCATACAATACTAGTGGTTAGTCACGACCGTCACTTCTTAGACTCTGTTTGTACACATATTGTGGATATAGACTTCAGCAAGTTGCAACTATTTTCTGGTAATTATAGCTTTTGGTACGAATCGAGCCAATTAGCACTGCGTCAACAGCAAAATCAAAACAAACGAGCCGAAGAGAAGAAAAAAGAGTTGGAAGAGTTTATCCGTCGCTTTAGTGCCAACGTAGCTAAATCGAAACAGACAACAAGCCGCAAGAAGATGATTGAGCGATTGAATATTGAAGAGATCAAACCTTCGTCTCGTCGCTATCCTGGCATTATCTTTTCTCCTGATAGAGAGCCAGGCAATCAGATTTTGGAGATAAAGGGACTCACTAAAAGCATTGATGGACAAGTCCTCTTTAAAGACCTCAACATAAATGTAGAGAAAGAGGACAAAATTGTTTTCATTAGCAGAGACCCACGTGCTATGACCGCTCTATTTGAGATAATAAATGGAGAAGAAAAACCAGATGCTGGTACATATCAATGGGGACAGACCATAACAACTGCTTACCTGCCTCTTGATAATGCAAAGTATTTTGATTCTGACCTTAGTCTAATTGATTGGTTAAGTCAGTTTGCACAAGATACAAACGAAGTTTATCTAAAAGGTTTTCTTGGTCGCATGTTGTTTTCAAACGACGATTTGGCGAAGAAAGTAAGCGTGCTTTCGGGTGGAGAGATGATGCGCTGTATGATTTCGCGCATGATGTTGAAAAATCCTAATACATTAATATTAGATACTCCTACCAATCACCTTGACTTGGAGTCTATTCAGGCATTTAATAATACGCTGATTACTTTTAAAGGAAATGTTCTGTTTTCAAGTCACGACCATGAGTTTATTCAAACAGTAGCAAATCGCATTATAGAGTTAACTCCAAATGGAGTAATTGACAAAATGATGGATTACGATGATTATATTACAGACCCTACAGTTGAAATGTTGAAGGAGAAGCTCTATAAATAAAACCGACAACAAAACAGATAATATACGCTTAATATGTAAGCACAAAAAAAAGCAGTAAGTTTTTAAAACTTACTGCTTTTTTATTTTCACCCAATATAGAAAACCCGAGGGTTTTATTATTGTAAGAAAAAACGCTTATTCAGCTGCTTCTTCTTTATTATCTTCTTTTGCTGGCTCTTCTGCAGGAGTTTCTTCTACTGCTGGTGCTTTTGCAGCTTCTTCTGCAGCAGCCTTTTCAGCTTTCTCAGCTTCAAGTGCAGCTACTTCTTCAGCTTTCTTTTTAGCTAGTTCGTCAAGACGTGCTTGATTAGCTTTTTTCTCTGCATCTAAACGAGCTTTCTCTTCAGCACGCTCTTTTTCTTCTTCTGCAGCTTTAACAGATTCGATGTCTTTGTTCTTATTTGCCATCCACTCTTCGTACTTGCGGTCGGCTTCTTCTTCAGTAAAAGCACCTTTTGCTACTCCACCCAACAAGTGTTTTTTCATTAAAACACCTTCGCGTGATAATATATTGCGTACTGTATCTGATGGTTCAGCACCAGTTTGCAGCCAATGTAAAGCTCTTTCGAAATCTAAAGTGATTGTAGCAGGATTTGTGTTCGGATTATATGAACCGATCCTCTCAATGTACTTTCCATCCCGTGGAGCTCTGCTATCTGCAACGATAATTTGATAAAAAGGATAATTTTTGCGTCCTCTTCTTTGTAAACGTAATCTTGTTGCCATTTAGTTTAATTTGTTATTTAATAATTACTGTATTTGCGGGTGCAAAGATAGAAATTAATTCGGTTATAGAAAAGCTTTACACACTTATTTATCATATTTCGGTCTATTACAACAATACAGTTGTTTGCGATAGCAGATAATAGTCTAAAATAGTGAGCGCAGCCATAGCCTCAACTGTGGGCACTGCACGTGGAAGAACGCATGGATCGTGTCGTCCTTTTGCTTCTATAGTGGTTTCCACTCCTTTCTTGTCAACTGTCATCTGTTGCTTCAAGATAGTAGAAACAGGTTTGAATGCTACACGAAAGTAAATATCTTGTCCATTGGAGATACCTCCCTGAATACCTCCCGAGTTATTGGTGCGTGTCTTAATAACCCCATTATCGTTATAGAAAACATCATTTGCTTCAGAGCCACGCATATCAACATTGAAGCCCTGCCCATACTCAAAGCCTTTTGCAGCATTGATACTAAGCATAGCAGCACCCAACGCAGCATGCAGCTTACTGAAAACTGGTTCACCCAATCCTACAGGCACCCCTTTTACAATACAGGTAACAACCCCACCAATTGTGTCTCCATCAGCCTTTACCGCTTCAATTAGCTGTATCATCTCTTTTGCTTTCTCTCCATCTGGACATCTTACAGGAGTTTTCTCTATTTGCGAAAAATCATATTTACTATAGTCATCATCTAGTGCAATGCTGCCCACTTGTGAGGTGTATGCAACTATTTTAATTGACAGTTTTTCAAGAATAAGCTTTGCAATAGCACCTGCTACAACACGTGCTATGGTTTCACGAGCTGAAAAGCGCCCCCCTCCCCTATAGTCACGTACTCCATACTTTTGCTCAAAAGTATAATCAGCATGCGAAGGGCGATAGACATCTTTCAGGTTATCGTAATCGGATGAGTTTTGATCTTTATTAGTTACAGTAAAAGCAATAGGTGTTCCAGTAGTTTTTCCCTCAAAAACTCCTGAAAGGAAAGATACCTTATCTTCCTCTTTGCGCAGTGTTGTAATGCTAGATTGTCCAGGACGTCGTCTATCTAATTCGTTTTGAATAAAACCAATATCTAACTCTATGCCAGGTGGGCAGCCATCGATAACTCCCCCAACTGCTTGTCCGTGCGACTCTCCAAAGGAGGTTAATCTAAATATATTACCAAAAGTATTCATTGCCATTTTTGCTTTTCACACACCCTAAAGGTCTGCTTGTATGATACAAAGGTACAAAAAGAAAAAATCACAGACTGCCATCTAAATGCAGATCTGTGATTTTTATCAAATTCCTTATTAGCAGTGCCTTATTAACAGCCCACTCCTCTATCTCCACAGCTGCTATCAGAGCAGCCTGCGCAACCGCCACCATCATCGGCATACAACGTGGCAATCTCTTCGGGAGTTGCATCACGCACCTCTAACACGCTTCCACTAAAATATAATGTTTCGCCTGCTAATGGATGATTGAAGTCCATTGATACTACATCTCCTTCTACTTTAACAACTGACCCTAAAAGTCTATTGCCTTGTGTGTCCATCATTGGAACAGTTTTACCTTCCTGCAATAGCTCTTCGTCAACTTTTCCATCAACTTCGAACACATTCTTTGGAAGCTCTATAATTTTCTCATCTTCAAACTCTCCATATGCTTCTTCTGGATTGAGCGAGAACTCAAAAGTATCGCCTGTAGACTTTCCTTCTAGGTGGTCTTCGAATGATTGGAGCATTGAGTTGGTTCCATAGATAAACTCTAAAGGAATCTCTTTTGTTGCACGCTCCATTAATTCTCTTTCACCCTCTTCGCCAACGTGTAATTCATATTCTAATGTTACATATTTGCTAGTTTCAATCTTCATTTTGCTTTCTTTTTTTTAAATACTTATTTTATAAATTTATTGTCGATTAGATTGTTCGTCATTCAATATCTAATACAATACAACAACTCAAACCTAATTTGTTTCACAAAGCTACAGCTTTTTTTAAATTATCAAGTGCCTTTTCTAGAGTAATTCGTGGACAACCAACATTTAATCGCATAAATCCTTCTCCTTCTTCTCCAAACATTGTGCCACTATTAAGGGCTAGTTTAGCTTTGTGGATAAAAAAGTTTTCTAGTTCGGTTTGCGGTAAATTTAATTCTCTACAATCGAGCCAAATAAGAAAAGAAGCATCTGGTCTAACAACTTTTAGCTGTGGAATATGCTTTTGCAAGTAAGAATCAACAAAATTAATGTTCCCTTGAACGTATTCCATCACCTGATTCAACCACCCTTCACCAGTTTCGTAAGCATATTGTGCAGCTAAATAGGCAAATATTGTTCCATGGTTTAACTGACGCGCTTCTAAATAGTCGAAATATTTTTCTCTAATCTCTTTGTTATCTACCACAGCAAACGAGCTTACAATACCTGCAATATTGAATGTTTTACTAGGTGCCATTAAGGTAATAGTGTTTTGAGCAGCTTTTTCTGAAACAGTAGCAAAGGGTATATGTTTGTTGCCAGGCAACTCCAAGTCGGCATGAATCTCATCCGATATTACTATTATATTATTATCGTAACATATTTCAGCCAATTCAACTAACTCCTCCCTAGTCCATATACGCCCACTAGGATTTTGAGGATTGCAAAGAATAAGCATTTTTGCCCCCGTTTTTGCAACTTCTCGCAAGTTGTCGAAGTCCATTCTATACTGCCCATTCTCAAAGATTAAAGGGTTGTTTACAATTTCTCTTTTCAAATCTTCGGTAGTGCCTTTAAATGGAGGATACACCGGAGGTTGAATGATTATCTTATCATTCTGGTTTGTAAAAGCATCAATAGCAAAGGCAAAACCTTTTACTACTCCAGGTATAAAGCTAATAGTCTCTTGCTCTACCGTCCAGTGATGTCTATTTTTTAACCAATTGATAATAGCGTTAAAGTAATGCTCATCGGGTTGTACGTATCCAAAAATGCCATGTTCAACACGTTGTTTCATAGCTTGGGTTATACTAGGAGGAGTCAGAAAATCCATATCTGCTATCCAAAGAGGTATAATATCTTTACTGCCAAAAACACTCTCTAGAGCTTCTAACTTAATGGAGTTGGTATTGCTTCGATCTATTTCTTGATCAAAATTATACTTTGTATTCATAAATATGTTGATTTAAAGATTATCATTCGTTATAAACACTTTTGAGCCAATCATTGTTTAATAAGTCTCTTCTTCCAAAGCTTAGCGATTCGAATGCAAGACCTATTACAAACTGATGAGAAGAGATTGATGTGATAAGATTATTAGCTTTTGTACGGTAGTAATTTCTTAAATATCCTGCTCTAAGTGTAACTTTTCCAATGGGATAGTCTGCTGTAATATAGTTTCTTAATCCTCTTTGATTGGAGGGTGTGGCAAAATGTATTGTTCCAGAGTCATTGCCCAAAACAAATATTTCATAATAAGATTGACCATAACCGGGAGAGAAAAAAGCACCCATTAGTGGGGTTGTTATTTGCCAACGCAGTGTGAGCTGTTTCCATTTGTAAAATGCCATAAGAGAGGCATTTAAATTGATAGATGTTTTAAGTTGAGCAGGATTATTGCTATTACGAATATTGTAAACACCACCTATCGACAACTCGGTGCCGGCACCACCTAATAATCTAAAAGAGTTTGCATTAAGAATGGGATAAAAACCATGCAAATGGTAGTCAATATTTCCATAATAGGTTTTGGCATTACTTATAGGATTGTCTGTAGATGCGCCTTGCAGCAAAACCTGTTGTTGCAAAAGCATCTTATTATTAAACATCGATGTAGCATTCAATCTTTCGTAAAAGAGAGATAGCGACAAGCCGTTGTACTCTAACGGCGACAAGTAAGTGTCGGTCAGAATCATAGAGCCCACTCCAAAGAGTGTGCCCTGATTGACTGCTTTTTTTGTTGCTAATTTTTGCTCACTTTGCCCCAATGCTGCATTGGCAACACATAAAACAAGCAATATAGCAACAAAACATCTTCTTATCATTACTTACATGGTTTTGAATGATTTACTGTATTGAAAAAGCTACAGCTTAAACTGTTAGATTTTAAAAGAGCTTCATTTGTCCTTCTATCTCATCTTTATCATCCTTGTTTTTCTTTTTGACATCTATTTCCGACTCTTCATCATCATACTCTATTTCAATTTTCTTTGAGCCCAATATCTCCTCCTCTTCATCTATTTCTGGAAAACGCAGAGGCTCTAACTCTTCTACTACGGCTACTTCATAATTAGATATCCGCTTACCTTTGGCTCTATGGCTTTTAATTCCAATAAACTCATCAGCATCCAACTCTATTGGATCTCTAAACTCGTCTTCTCCACCAAAGGTGGCTTTGATGCGTGAATAGTAGACATCTGACAACAAAAGCAAAGTAGAGTCAGGGTTGTCTCCCAAAAAGTTTAATGTTCGCTCCGAATCTTCAAAAGTAAATCGTTTTAGGTAAGTATACTTTTGATCAGCATCATACAGAGCTGCAGTCCAAACCTTTTCTGGTTTAAACTTCTCAATTTTAAGAATGTTAGTTGAAAAATGTTGAGTCACATCGAAGTTTGAAGTATAGAAGTCGCCATTCTTTAATATTACCAATATTCTATCCTCTCCATGAAACTCTCCCAAATAGATGCCCCTCTCCTCATAATTGAGACGGAAAACATCAGAATCAAACCACACTTTACGTCCACCAAGTGTAGAAACACCTTTCTCTTTCAACGTTATTTTATGAACTTCCGATTTTGTGAGAATGTTACCCATTGCTCCCCTGCCTCTAATAGCAATTTCGCTAAAGTCCTCTTCAAAAGAGAGAATGCGCATTCTAGGCTTTGGTTTTAGATACACTTTCACGGTTTCTGCCTCACCATTAGGATTGGCACTAAAATAGGCTATCCTTGACCCTGGTTTTCCTCGCGTCAAATCATACTCTCTGTCGCGTGTTACCCCTGGCACAGCAAAGCGTTTGATATAGTGGGGTGACAATTTACCACTTCTATAAATTACATTGTATATAGTACGCTTATCGTTGCGTTTAAAGACATTGGCATAAAGAATATTTTTTCCTACATATACCTTGTCGCTAATTTTCACAACCTTATATTTTCCATCTCTAAAAAAGACAATCACATCGTCGAGATGCGAACATTCTGCTATATACTCATCCTTCTTAAGCGATGTTCCGATAAAACCCTCACTGCGATTGATATATAGCTTTTCGTTAGCTACAACCACTTTTGAAGCTTCAATAGTTTCGAAGCTACGAATGGTGGTTCTACGAGGCCAATCCTTACCATATTTCTCTTTCAACATTAAGAACCATGATATGGTGTGATCCACCAAGTTTTCTAGCTTAAGATTTATCTCTTCTATCTGACTCTTATATTGTGCAATAGTATTGTCGGCTTTCTCAGAGTTAAACCTAAGTATACGAGCCATCCTAATTTCCATCAATCGCAATATATCGTCGCGATTAATTTCTCTTATAAATGATGGTTTGAATGGAGTTAAACGTTTATCAACATGTTTGATAGCCACATCCATACTCTTAGCATTCTCAAACTCTTTGTCTTTGTAGATACGCTCTTCGATAAACACCTGCTCTAGCGATGCAAAAAGCAGTGCTTCTTGTTTTTCATCTCTTTCGATAAGCAACTCTTGTCGCAACAGCTCTTTTGTGTTGTCAACCGAACTACGAAGTAGGTGACTCACATTCAGGAAATGAGGCTTATCGTCTTCAATTATACAGCAGTTTGAAGAGATGCTGATCTCGCAATCGGTAAATGCGTATAGAGCATCGATAGTTTTGTCGGATGATACACCAGCAGCCAATTGTATATGAATTTCTACATTTTGAGCCGTTATATCATCTACTTTTCTAATCTTTATATTGCCTCTATCATTGGCTCTCAAAATTGAGTCAACAATAGAAGATGTATTTTTACCAAACGGGATGTCTTTTATAACCAGGGTTCTGTTGTCGAGCTTAGTGATGTTGGCACGCACCTTTACCGACCCTCCACGTTCTCCATCGTTGTAGCGTTCCACGTCTATATACCCACCTGTTAAGAAATCGGGATATAGCTGAAACTCCTTATTGTTAAGATAAGCAACTGCTGCATCGCACAACTCATTGAAGTTGTGAGGCAATATCCTAGATGAGAGCCCCACAGCAATACCTTCGGCACCTTGAGCCAATAGCAAAGGAAATTTTACAGGAAGTGTTATTGGCTCTTGATTTCTACCATCGTAAGTATTTTTAAACGCGGTAGTTTTATTATTAAACAAAACTTCTAAAGCAAATTTAGAAAGCCTTGCTTCTATGTATCGAGGTGCAGCTGAGCCATCGCCTGTAAGAATGTTTCCCCAGTTACCTTGCGTGTCAATCAACAAATCTTTTTGCCCCAGTTGCACCAATGCATCACCAATAGAGGCATCGCCATGAGGATGAAACTGCATTGTGTTACCAATTATATTTGCAACCTTGTTGTATCGTCCATCGTCCATCCTTTTCATTGAGTGAAGAATACGACGCTGTACGGGTTTCAATCCATCGTTGAGATGAGGCACAGCACGCTCCAATATCACATAGGATGCATAATCAAGAAACCAGTCTTGATACATCTTCGTTAAATTTAACGGAGCATCGTCGCTAATTTTTTGTGCAAACTTTGAGACATTGGTTGTCTTACGGCTTTTATTTTGATTACTAGTATCTTCTTCGGATGTATTGTCGATATTCTCGATTCCATCCTTATCT
>ERZ1032852.40-NODE-40-length-35933-cov-11.708456_pt1 | contig 35933 bp, 34 predicted proteins | sample MGYA00516689_ERZ1032852 | MGnify/ENA primary metagenome ERZ1032852 (study PRJEB33719, sample SAMN04262499) | wastewater metagenome | biome: rural village; feature: composting latrine chamber; material: composting feces with ash | place: El Salvador | collected...
TGACAATACACAAGAGGCCGAAAAACGCTCAGAGAGCACACCAGACGGCCCAGAGAGCCCCGAACAGAAGGAAGAGGAAGTTGGGGAGGGAGAGAAGCCTTCAGGGGCTTCTGAGGGCGATTTTGAGAGTGACGATCAATCTTCAGACTCCAACGAGAGCGACACAGACTCCGAAGATGGGGATGGAGACGGCGGTGAGCCTGGGTCAGATAGCGGTCCAAATAAGGGGTCTGATTCCGGTAGTCCAGGTGGCGATGACTCTCAAGAAGGACAAAGTGGCGACTCTCAGGGAGGGAAAGCCGAAGGGGACCCACAAATGGGCGACTCCGAAGGTAGCCAAGAGACTTCTCAACAAGACTCTGGAGACGATGGGCAAAGCAGCTCAGGGGGGTTTACCTCTTCTAGCGGAGATCAAATGTCGCCCAACCAGCCTATAGATCGAGATTTACAGGCTGCTCAAGAGATTATGGATCGTCTGGACACGATGCTCGATGATGACAACTCTTTCGCCTGGAAGTCTTCTTTGTTCAGGCCAACTGACACCACTGTAAAGAACCCTATGGTTCCTGAAGTGATGCCGTTTGTGAAGGAGAAGATTGGGGACCAAGCTCGTCTAAGTGAGGCTCTAGATGACTTCTCTGAGGATATTCTTGAGTTCTCTCAAGACCCTGGCTTACTTAATGGAGAAAGTGATGACCCTCTGATCCAAGAGATAAGCGGGTATAGAAGGTCAAAGAAGGTTGATTTTGCATCCAGGCAAAGGCGAGTAATGACCTCAGCGGTGCAGTCAGCTAAAACCTCTGGTGCAACTGATATGTCTTTGTCAGTTAGGAACCCTAACCAACCCATGATTGGCCCTATTATGGCGGGGGTTTTCGACTACTCACCTCGTATCTACTTCATTCAGGACGTATCTAGATCAATGAAGGGACCCTACACCCAAACAGCGGGAGAGGTGTTCTCTGAAGTTTGTACTGATGTGGCAGCAAACTTTGGAGCAAAGACTCTTTGGATCGCTATCGACTTCAGGATAAGAGCAGTTACCGAAACCTCAATGTGGAGCGAAGAGAGCATCTGGAAGACACACAGGTTTGGCGGAGGAATGACCTACATATCCGACCTAGCTGTCAACATCTCTGAAGGGAAGTTAAAGTACGAGGGGAAGGCTTACCCAGAGCCCGATGTGCTTGTCATAATGACAGATGGAGAGTTCACCTGGCCTAGTGAGCGGCCAAAAGTCAAGACTAAGTGGATTGTCACAACCTTGAGAAAAGACCTTCCAAACTTCCCTGACTGGCTCAGGCCAGATGAGATTGTAGTCATCGACTAAGCACATTTTGTCTCAGATAGTGAGAAGGATTAGACACAGTTTTCTAGACTGTGTTAGTCTGAGATCACGAAAGAAAGAGAGACAAATGCATAGCTATACCGATATTGAGATCCCGGCAAAAGATATACGAGGATCGTCCGCAATCGAGATCGCCAATCTGGCTGCTCGTAGGTGGATGGAATTCACTGACGAGTACTTTGACTACATCAATCTAGACAAAGCGATCATGCTCAAAGGCGCTGGCCCTTCGACTAAAGAGGCTGCTCTGGGCTTCTTTCAGTCAAATACCCAGTACAAACTTTCTACAGGTGGCGTTATTCCTGTCTACAAGAAGGAAGACGTGAAAGAGGTCACCAGAACTGTCACTGTGGACTTGACCAAGGAAGAGGTAGAGGCTCTTCGTGGCTCCGGCGTTATGGCTTATCAGCGCTACTCAATCACCCGGAAGATACTAGAGGCTGGTGGAGACAACTACGGTTTTGACTACTGCTTCACGCTACCAAAACCTAGGAAGCCTGTGGCTACCTCAACGGAGGGAAAGCTTAAGACGGTCTACGTTTTGCGCCGGGAGGGTGGATACGACTCCTTCTACACCGACCGTCGCACCTACCGGCTAAGCACAGAGTATGACACCTTGGCCGAGGCTAAGCGAGCAGCCGTAGAGATCCTTAAAGAGTACGGAGAGAAGTCCCCTAATCTGGGCGATTTGATTGTTCAGTCTTACACCGTCCGAGTGGGTGAAGGTGGAAACCAATCCAAGGCCTTGGCAACTATCTCTATCCCCGAGAGGTCGATTAGGCAGAAGTTCACCTACAAGACCGAGATCCCCAAGAAGGGAGCCAAGGCGGACAGCTATCTCGTCACCTTTGACTTCCATTCCTAAACGTCACAAAGCCACTCTCAGCCGATTTTTCTCGGAAGAGGGTGGCTTTGGGCTACAGTGAAAGTCAAGAGCACCGCTCTTACTGAGAACTGCCTGGTAGCACAGGCGAGTTTGCCCGAAACTATAACAAGGGGATATCTTGGCTAAGACCACCCGTTTTGCACAACTCCATAATCACTCTGAGTACTCGCTTCTCGATGGAATGCTCCATTTAGAAGACATGTTCAAGTCCGCTAAAGAGTTCGGACAGTCTGGGGTGGGGGTGATGGACCATGGAACCCTAGGTGGAATCGCTGAGGCCGCTAAGCTCTCTTGCCACCTTTTTATTAACAAGCATAATTGTGTCTCGCTATAAGATAAAACAAGCGATACATTACAAGTAATGCACCGCTTATTAGACTGTTTAAAATGAAAAGGTTTACTACGATAAGTAAGCTGTTAACATCCAAACTGTTTTTTCTTGACCTTCAAGGTATCCAACCATTAAACCTACTGTTACCTCGTCACCAGCATCACCTGCTAATTCTACGATCTCGCGCTCTTTAGCAATCAACACTTTTAGGTAATCTAAAACATGTTTTACTGCTTCTTTTCCATCTGTAACAACACCTGATTCTTTAACTTTGTTTGCCTTTAGGTAATCGCTAAAGTTGTGCTTTGGAGTTTCACCCAACATTAAGATGCGTTCTGCAATTTCGTCAATTTGGTCAGACGCTTCGTCATACAACTCTTCAAATTCGTTGTGAAGTCTATAGAACTGCTGTCCTACAACATTCCAATGGAAACCACGAAGGTTTGTGTAATATACTTGAAAGTCTGCCAATAGGCTTTGTAATTCGTCACAAATTTTCTTTGTAGCGTTTGTGTCTAAACTTAAATAATCTGTTGTTTTCATACTTAATTTATAATTTTTTGCTTGTTAATTGTTTTAATTGTAAGTGTAAAGGTACTGAATTTTTAACAGTATTCAAAATATATATCTACCTATGAATCATTGATTCTATCTATACCTTGTAATCTTTAGTTATAATGAGTCTCTCACTCGTTCATTTTCAATTCTATTCAATAAATTGGTTCTGCATATTTTTTAGAGGCGCTCTGTTATCTCCCTTTTTCCTCTTCCTCTTTTTTTTCTTCTTTTGTCTCACTATCGCTTATATGTATTGGTAGCGACCGAGATTTCAATTTTGTTGTAACGCGAGGTTTTGCTTTTGAGCCCGGAATATAGTCGTGGCGATACATATTAAAGAGCAGCACTAAATAGGAGAGGAGCAGGGGTCCAAAAATAACACCCCAGAAACCAAACATTTGCAACCCAATGATAACACCAAATATAGTTATAAGTGGGTGTATGTCTGCCAACTGTTTTTGCAGCAAAAGTCGTGCTACATTGTCAACCCCTCCAATTACAACCAGACCGTATAATAAGAAGAGAAGACCTGCAAGTATATCTCCAGAAATAATTATTCCAATACCCAACGGCACCCACACTACCATAGTACCCACTACAGGCAATATGGTTGAAAATGCTGTAAGAACAGCAAATAGTATCGGTTGTTGTATACCAAATACTATATATCCACCAAGAGCAAATATACCTTGAATAATCCCCAACAGCGGAATGCCTATTGCGTTTGCACGAATAATTTCTTTGGTTTCATTGGCAAGTATATCTTTGTTTTCTTCTCTAAAAGGCAACACCTCTTTAAAGCCACTTTCAAATTCTCTATAATTATAAAGCATGTAGTAGAGAATAAACAGAATAACAATACTGTTTAGAATTAATGAATAAGTGCTTGCTGCCAAAAACTGAAGGGTAGATCCGCCAATTTTAGGAATAAACGCTAAGTTGTCGAATGTAATAAGGTCATATCCAATTCTTTCTTCAATTACATTAATAAAATCCTCCAATTGTAGTAGTAGAGATTGTATGTCGAACTCAATACCCGATAGTGTATCTACTACCAAAAGAGCAAAAGCTGTAAGTGGAATCAAGAAAAACATTAAAGATTCGATTAAAATAATGGTTGCACTTAAATGGCGATTCCAATTTTTCTTTTCCGTAAGGTATGCCATTTGATTGCGCATCATTACAAACAGTGTAGATGCACCAAACAATCCACTCAGAAAAGGTCTTGCCTCTTTAAAAAATATCAATCCAAGCAACACTAAAAGTCCAATTAGAATATACTTGTGTTGCTTGTTATTCTTATCAATCATTTATCAGAAAATGTTATATTGTTGGGTGTGAGTCTATTGTTGAAAATCTTTTGGAGTTGCAAATCCACCTATTATGAGTGTTCTTTTTGCTCTGTCGTAATCTTCTTCTGCTACTTGCATCTCGATATTACCAATAGAGTATGCTAGTTGGCTTGCAGTATAATTTCTTAGGTACACTGTTATGCCTTCCATCTCTAAAAATGATTTTGCTACTTCAACTTCCGATGGAAAATTGAATGTTTTGATTGTAATTAAATCCATAATGCCCTCCTTGCTTTTTATTTCATACAAATATATACATAATTAAACTGGTTTTGTATCAAAAAAAATGGTTTATTTCCTATTTTTGAATTAAATTTGAACGAAATTTATTTAATACATATAAAACACTTAACTATGGAAAAAGTTGCCCTTATTACTGGTGCAACATCAGGAATAGGTGAAGCCACTGCCTATATGTTTGCATCCAATGGCTATAGTTTAATAATTACAGGACGCAGAGCTGACAGATTGAAAAAACTTAAACAGAAGCTCGAGAAAGATTCAACACGGGTTTTAGATTTATGTTTCGATGTGAGAAACGAAGATGAAGTGAAGAAAGCATTGAAAGAACTTCCCGATTCATGGAAAAGAATTGATGTGTTGGTTAACAATGCAGGATTGGCTGCAGGACTCGACCCTATTGATGGTGGTAGTTCTGATGATTGGAACAGAATGATCGATACCAATATAAAGGGACTTTTGTATGTGTCATACGAAGTGGCACAGATAATGAAAGAGCACAAAATTAAAGGACACATTATCAATATTGGGTCAATTGCAGGCAAAGAGGTCTATCCAAACGGCAATGTTTATTGTGCTACCAAGCATGCAGTAGATGCATTAAGTAAAGGTATGCGGATGGATTTGTTGAAGTACAATATTAAAGTAACACAGATTTGTCCAGGCGCTGTTGAAACAGAGTTTTCGTTGGTAAGGTTTCACAACGATGCCGAGAGAGCCAAAACAGTGTACGATGGCTATGAAGCCCTTGTGGCTAAAGATATTGCAGATTGTATTTGGTTTGCTGTGTCGCGCCCATCACATGTTAATATCAATGATATGCTTGTGATGCCTACAGCTCAAGCATCATCATCCGTGTTTTTCAAGAATAAATCTTAATTCTAAGAAAGGAGTCACTTGTTTGCCTTTCTGAAACAATATTGATATATTTGTTTAAATATCTAAAGTTAAAGTTATGAAGAAAATTATTTTAAGCTTAACATTTATGTTATCTGCCCTTATTGCGCATTCGCAAGAGAACTTAGAGTATCAGCAACCGCCAGAGTCTATACTCGAATTAGTAGATGTGGAGAGAGCTCCCATAGTTTCAATTGATAGTAAAAAAGAGCAAATGCTTTTCTACTATCGCGATGCATTTAAGTCGCTGTCAGACTTGAGCCAGCCTGAGCTTCGCTTAGCTGGATTGCGCATCAATCCTAATACTAATATCTCTAGCACAATGAATTTTTATACAAATATAAAGTATAAAAAAATAAACGACAGTGAGCTACATCAGATAGCCAATCTGCCAGAAGAGGCTCGTATTGCCTATACATCTTTATCGCCCGACGAAACTAAATTGGCTTTTACACATACTACAGACAAAGGTGTTGAACTATGGATTGTAGACTTGCAAACATTGCAAGCAACCAAGTTAACCGATGCAATACTTAATGCCAATACAGGGTCGCCTTATAGCTGGTTTAGAGATAGCAAATCTATGCTTGTGAAAACACTTCCCGAAGATAGAAAAGCTTTAATAACTAGAGAAGAGTCTTTGCCTACTGGACCAATTGTTACAACTAGCGATGGGCAAATATCTCAAAACAGAACTTATCAAGACTTGCTGAAAAACAGAACCGACGAAATTAATTTCGAAACGTTGATGACTTCAGATTTACACAGAGTAGGTATTGATGGTTCTACAACCAAATGGAAAGAAAAAGATTTACATAGAGGCATCTCATTTTCGCCCAATGGAGAGTATGTGCTTATCACTACTATTACACCTCCATACTCTTATATAGTGCCATATTATAGCTTCCCAGCTGCTACTGACATTTATACAATGGAAGGCGAATTGGTTACAGAGTTTCACAAAAGCGAACTTTTGGAGAACCTACCAGTTGGATTTATGGCAACTGAAACAGGAAAAAGAAGCATCTCTTGGAGAGCCGACAAGCCTGCCACACTCTATTGGGCAGAAGCCCTTGACGGCGGAGATCCTGCAAACGAAGTGCCTTTCCGCGACGAAGTGTATCAACTGGATGCACCTTTTACAGGTACTCCCAAATACTTAACCAAAACAATTAATAGATATCGTGGTATTCAATGGGGAAATGATGAGTATGCTCTTTTAACAGACCAATGGTGGAATACTAGGAATCAAAAAGTATATGTTTTCAATCCAGCAGACAATAGCGTAGAGCCCACCATTATTACCGATCGTAACTATCAGAACGTTTATAGCTCACCCGGATCGCCACATACAGAGCGCAACGATATGGACCGCTATGTTCTTACAATTGATAAAAACAATATCTATCTATTTGGCGATGGATATACACCAGAGGGTCAATTCCCATTTATCGACGAGTTTAACTTGAAAACTTTGAAGAAGAAAAGACTGTACACTTCATCATATACCGACAAAATAGAAGACCTATATTCGTTTATCGATATCAAAAAAGGAACAGTGCTTACACGGATGCAGTCGGCTACAGAGTATCCAAACTACTATGTGCAAAATATTAAGAAGAAAAATAGCACCCCAACTCCGCTAACCACTTTCGAAAATCCATTTAAGAGTATTGCCGATGTTCATAAAGAGGTAATTACTTATACACGCGAAGATGGTGTAGAGCTATCGGGCACATTATACTTGCCAGCAGGATACGATATGGAGAAAAAAGAGAAGCTTCCAATGATTATGTGGGCATACCCAACTGAGTATAAAGACAAGAGCAGTGCGGGTCAAAGCACAGCCAATCCAAACTCGTTTACCTTCCTTTCTTATGGTAATCCAATTTATTGGGTAACTCGTGGATATGCTATTTTGGACAATGCAGCTTTCCCAATTGTGGGTGAAGGTGACGATCAACCCAATGATACCTTTATAGAGCAACTTGTAGCTAATGCAAAAGCAGCTATCGATGCTGTAGATGAGTTAGGATATATCGACAGAAACAAAGTAGCAGTGGGTGGACACTCTTATGGTGCATTTATGACTGCCAACTTGTTGTCAAACTGCGACCTGTTTGCAGCTGGTATTGCTCGCAGTGGTGCATACAACCGCACACTTACTCCCTTTGGATTCCAAAGCGAAGAGCGCAGCTATTGGGATGTACCTGAGGTGTACAACGGAATGTCGCCATTTATGAGTGCTTATAAAATGAAGACTCCACTACTGCTCACTCATGGTGAAGACGACAATAACTCTGGAACGCACACCATGCAAAGCGAGCGCTATTTTCAAGCCCTCAAAAGCTTTGGTGCTCCAGCTCGATTGGTTATCTTACCAAAAGAGAGCCATGGCTATGCAGCTAAGAAAAATGTGTTGCATCTGTTGTGGGAGCAAGATCAATGGTTGGAAAAGTATGTGAAAAATAGAGAAGAATAATGCTCAGTATATTTAAATAGCATTTAAAGCTAATAATTGAAGCCTCCTGAAAACTCTAAAGCTTTTGGGAGGCTTCTTTTTATATTTTACACACATACTTTTTAAAATAGTTTTCTTGTACTTGTGATACAAAAAACGTGGAGTGAATAGATCTGCTTGCTGATGCCTCTTGCCATCTCTTTTTTAGTTTTCAATGCTGACAATTTGTCATATTTATCTATCGCTCTTTATTTAAGAAAATTGTCTAAATCTGATTGATTAGCCAATGCTTTTGTATATTTGCACTCTCTAATTTAGACAACAAACAATAGAAAACTATGAAAATATTAAAAACCACCATTCTCTTTGCAGCATTCATACTATTAGTGTCGTGTAAACAAGAGCCGAAAACTAGTGGAGGCTACACTGTTGTGTGGGAGGAAAATTTTGAAGATTCAACTAAGCTTCAAACCAATTGGTCTAAAATACCACGTGGCAAAAGCGATTGGAACAATTATATGAGCAATTATGACCAACTCTACGATATAACAAATGGTAACCTTATATTGAGAGGAATCAAAAATACTATGTTGCCCGACGATCCAGCTCCCTATTTAACAGGCGGAATTTACACAAAAGATAAAAGAACTTTTAGTAACGGACGATTAGAAATAAGAGCAAAGCTATTTGGTGCTCGCAGTGCATTGCCAGCATTGTGGTTGTTGCCCGTAGATGATAAATGGCCTCATGGGGGAGAGATAGATATAATGCAACGATTAAATATGGATGGGTATGTGTATCAAACTGTGCACAGCGACTACACCGTTAATCAGAAAATGAAAGACAACCCTAAATCGGCTGTTGTAGTATACATAAAGCCCGACAATTACAATGTATATGCCGTGGAACTGTTTACCGACTCGGTTAAGTTTTTTATAAACGATACCCACACATTCACCTATCCACGTATCGAGACAGAGAGAAGCGGACAGTTTCCTTTTGGCGATAGAGAGTATTATCTTCTACTGGATATGCAGTTGGGTGGCAAATCGGTAGGAGCTGTAAACGAGCAAGACCTTCCTGCAGAGATGCATATCGATTGGGTGCGGTTTCTTCAAAAAGATAAGTGATATTGTTGCCTCTATCCCTCTTTCAAAGCTTTGACTTTGTTGTACGATACTATCAAGTCGGCATGATGTTGTGTCAACAAAGAGCGAATCTCAGGAGATAGTCCCTCAGAGGTCAAAGCATCGTTGTATGCCGATAGTGCAGCATCCTCGCCAACTACACAGTTGTCGAGTATAATTTTTCTGTTAAATCCGCCAAAGAAAGCTTTCACATCCATCCACACATGGTATATTTTTCCAGCATTGGTAGTACCCGATTCCATTTTGTGTCCGGCTTCAGTTACCTTTTGTGTAAGTTCATCAATAAAATTGTTGCTTTGCTCTACTTTCTCTTGAAATAGTTGTATTAAATCGGCATCCTCTTTTTTTAGCTCTTCTTCTGCTTTTCGGTAGTTGGTTACTCTATCGTTGTTTATTAGTATTAAGTCGTTTAATATACGTGTTTGTTTGTCAATTATTGCCATAGCTGTATTAATCTGTTTTGTTGTTTATCCTTAATAGATACAATGGTGTGCATATAAAACAATAATAGTTGAAGATTGTTCAGTTTGCCATCATTGCTTAAGATGCTGATAATGTGGGGTGTGTGGTTGTTGTAGTAGTTGTTTTATTTATAAAAGAACTAAAATGCAGAAAAGCCCATAGAGGTATATTACTGCATGATGATTTTTTTGGTTCACTGTTCTTGTTTATTTCCTGCTTTTCTTTCTACAAATTGTCCTATAAAATAGGATGCAAGTATTATTGGAACCAGTAAGAATTTTATATTTTTTTCGAGTAGTCCAAAAAACTCATTTAAAATAATGATGATGGCTGTTGCAGCTATAATAAATACGATATCGTATATTTTCTTTTTGTGCATGACAATTATTTATTTTGTTTAAAAAGGCAGCAAAACTGTTTATTGCAATCAAAGGTACAATATTTTAGTGTATATAGTGCGAAAGTAGTTTGCTGCGATATAAATATTAACTAAATTTGGAGTTATATACACTTATTAAATTGAATATTGTAATGAAACTTGGTAGAAAAATAGACTTTGTATTTTTGAGCATTATTGTAGTAGCTGCTGCTTTTGCATCTTGTGTGAATAGTAAAAAAGAGAGAAAGCTGATTGTTGATAGTGATGGATGGAGTGTTTTGTTTGATGGAGAGTCGTTTGATGGTTGGCGTGGATACGGACGCAACGATATGCCCACAGCGTGGACAATAGAGGATGGTGCAATAAAAATTAATGGTGCGAACAGAGGTGAAGCTGGTGCTGTGGATGGTGGCGATATTATTTTCGACCGCAAATTCAAAGATTTTGAGCTTACTTTTGAGTGGAAAGTGTCTAAAGGAGCCAATAGTGGAGTGTTTTATCTTGTACAAGAGATAGAGGGAAAGCCTATTTGGAAATCCTCGCCCGAGTATCAAATCTTAGACAATGCTAACCATAGAGATGCAAAGAGGGGTGTCAACAACAATCGTCAGTCGGCATCGTTATACGATCTTATACCAGCATTGCCACAAAACTCCAACCCTTTTGGTGAATGGAATAGCGGTGGCATTGTAGTTTATAAAGGCACAGTAACACACTCGCAGAATGGAGAAGATGTTTTGACCTATAATTTATGGACAGATCAGTGGAAGGAGATGGTTGAGAAGGGAAAATTTAAAGATTGTGAGCATTTTATTAATGCGGGCGGCAAAAACTTAGAGGGATATATTGGTTTGCAAGACCATGGCGATGATGTTTGGTTTAGAAATATAAAGGTGAAAGAGTTAAACTAGGTGTAAAAAAAGCACCACAGATAGGTGTCCGCAGTGCTTTATAGTTACAGGGTGGAGAATATCGGAATCGAACCGATGACCTTTTGACTGCCAGTCAAACGCTCTAGCCAACTGAGCTAATCCCCCTTTTCTGATTTTCTGAGGGCAAAGATATATAAATTGTTTATATTTGCAATCAGATTACACAAATAAAACTTACAATAATTGGCAAACTATGGTTATCATAAACACAACTTTTCATGTAGATGAGGAAATTAAGCACGATTTTATCGACTATATGAAGCATATATACATTGCAGGTGCTGCTACTGACGAGAATTTGATTCACGCCAAACTATGCAGGATACATGCACAAAAGGTTGAGGAAGGAATTTCATACTCGGTGCAATTTACTTTTAATAATCTTGACGATTTAGACAATTGGGATAAGAGTAGAGGATTGAAATTGAACGAGGCTTTGATAAAGAGATTCCAACATAAAATAGCAGGTTTTTCAACACTGCTAGAAGAGATACAACTATAGATGCAAAAAGAGCGTATAATAATGGGCATAGACCCCGGAACGCAGGTGATGGGTTACGGTATATTGAAGGTAATCAACAATAAACCTCAGATGATGGCGGTAGGGGTGTTGAAGATGAGCACCAAAGATGATCACTATTTGCGATTAGCCCAAATATACGAACGTATTATAACATTAATAGAGGAGTACCTGCCCGATGAGATGGCTATTGAAGCCCCTTTTTATGGAAAAAATGTGCAAAGCATGCTCAAACTGGGTAGGGCACAGGGTGTGGCAATGGCAGCAGCTATATCGCGCGATGTGCCAATATGCGAATATGCACCCCTTAAAATAAAGATGTCGATAACGGGCAGTGGTCGTGCATCCAAACAGCAGGTGTTGTATATGTTGCAAAAAATACTGAAAATACCTGCCGATAGTATGCCAAAACAATTAGATGCTTCGGATGGTTTGGCAGCAGCTTTATGTCATTTTTATCAAACAGGAGTACCTGCCGAGACTACTAAATATAAGGATTGGAAGGATTTTGCTAAGAAAAACTCTAAGAGGGTATCAAAATAATTTGTAACTTTAGCGTTGTTAAATAATTCCGGAAAAATAAAGGACTTTTTTGTTTCATTGTTGAATGTTATTTTATAACTTTGCTTTATGAATGAAATTGCACTACATATCGATTTTCTACTGCACACACACGATTGCGTCATTGTGCCCGGTTTGGGTGGCTTTGTTGTAAACGGTAGGGGTGTAGAGAAAAATGGTTTGTGGGGATTGGATGCTCCCAGCTTCGAGGTGCTGTTTAACAGTAAACTCACCTACAACGATGGTCTGCTAGCAGAATCTCTAATGAGAACAAACGATGTGTCGTATGATGTTGCAATAAAGCAGATAGAGAAGGGGTGCGAAGAGCTCAAAAGCAAATTGATAGAGCATGGAGAGGTAGAGTGGGACAACTTGGGCACTTTTAAAACTGACAAAGACAACAGTATTATCTTTTTGGCTAACAAAGATTATGTGCGTCCACAGTTTTTTGGGTTGACAAATGCTCGTTTTACGCCAGTTGCTTTAACAGCTACTACTGACGATGACAATGCTATACCAATTAAAACTGTTGTGCAATATGTATCGGCAGCTATAGCTGCAGCAGTGGTATTGTTTTTTGTGGCGTTGTCATACAACAACAGTGCCCCTGATAGTCAATATGCCGAGATTGTTTCAAAACCATTGATATTTAGCAGCACAGTTGATAAAGCGAAGGTGGTGAAAGAGGCTCAGCCAATAGCAAGTGTAGCCGAGGTTGAAAAGTCTGTTGCCGCTGTTAGCAACAATAGTAGTAGCAGTATTACCGATGTAACCGAGGAACCCTCAATATCGTCAACCACCACCGCAGTAGGCGCAAAGCGATACTACATTATTGTAGGGGTGTATGAGGTGAGGGAGATTGCCGAAAAAAGTTTGAGCAGACTAAAGAGTCAAGGTTTCGACACAGCCTCGATGATTGAAAGACCCATGAGAATTGATGTATATTCAGCCTCATTTGCTACAAGAGAGGAGGCGCACAGCTATCTACTCAATTTTCATAAAGATAATCCACAGTACAAAGATGCTTGGATATTGAAGCGATAAATCTCTACCTGTTCATCTACCACGGTTTTTTCAACTTTCAAGGCTTGATTTTTCCATCCACCATGGTTTTTCTTAATTTTTAGACTTCATTTGCTGCATCCACCTTGGTGTTCCCAATATTTCGTACTTTATACGCCATATTCATTATAGTTTTTACAACTTCATAGCTTCGATTGTCGAATCTACCTGTAGTGTTCTTAATTTTTGTGCATCTTTTGTCTCATTTACCATACTGTTTTCAAATATCGAGGTTTATTTGTGCCATCCACCATGGTGTTTTCATACTTTCTATCTTTTTTTACTACATCTACCGTGGTGTTTGCAAAATTCAGCACTCATTCGCCATTTCCACCGTTGTGATTGCATATTTTGCACCATTACCGATAATTTATCGCTTTGGAATTTTTAAAAGCTCTTAAACAGGAAAAAGTAGGTCGAAAAGAGCTTTTTGAGGAAAATGTGAGAGGAATGCGAATAAAAAAGGTGCAAGTGAGAAACCTGCACCAAATAGAGTAGTTTTTATACACCATTGATCTCTATGTGTGGAAATGATAAAACATCATCCTTAACTTTTAATTTTCCATTTTTCACTCTACACTCTAATAGGTTTCTCTCAAATGCTTAACCGTAATTCGAGTTTTACCCTCTTTAGTCAATTGGGGCGATTTGATAGTTACAACCTTTTTCTCGCCAGGAAGTAGGTCGAAGAAGTTGTCGCTAAACATTGCCCCTTGTGTGGGAATTTCAATAAAAACATCCTTTGCCAAATAATTGCTCTCTAAGGTAACTCTGTATTCACCATCGGCATAAACAATAGATTTGTCAATCTTGGTTTTTGGCAGGTTCAACTTGTTGGGCCAATAGAAGAAGTAGTTGCTTGTAGCAATTACCTCGCCCATGCTATCGATAAGTTGCGCATTTACCACACTGTTTTCTTGTTGTGCAGTGGTTGCAAAGTCTGCCACAGCAATGCTGTAAACCTTTTCGCTAGCATTGGCTTTGGCTGCTACTTGCTGCTCAATCTGTTTAATTATTTCACCTTTAAAATCGATAAGCGAGAGCCTCAATCTAAGGTTGTTGGCATCAGCAAGCTCGTCCGATAGGGTATATATTTCCATCACTCCATCCTCTTGATACACATTAAGTGCAATGGGGGCAAACACATCGCGCGCTTTGTAGTGCATTGCTTTCCAGTTGTTGTAATAATCCACACCCGACCATGAAACTACGGGCCAACTATCGTTGAGCTGCCAATAGAGTGTGCCCATACAGAAGGGACGATTGCGGCGATGTGCCTCCAAACCGTGTTTCATGCCTTGTCCCTGCATTACCAAACCCACATATACAAAGTCTTCGAAGTTGCAAGGTGTGTGATAATACATATCCATATACTCTTTGATGGCTTCGTTGCCAATACTACTTTTTTGATGCGATTGCATTACTTCCGACTCTATATCAAAATCCTCTTGGGTAGCAAAGGTGCGAATGGTTTTCATTTCAGGAAATGATTGGAAACCAAACTCACTCATAAAGCGAGGCACGTTTTTGTCTAACACCTCAAAAGGTTGGCGACCATGCCACACACCCCAGTAGTGAGCATCGCCATAGCTTAGCGAGGGGATGCGACCCCAGTTGGCAGTGTCGGGCGATCCATGCACATAAAATTTATCGGGGTCGAGCTCCATCACAATGCCTGGCAATAGTTCGCGAAATGTTTTGTCGTATCCCTCTCTAAAACCCTCCATTATCTCTTTCGAATATACTTTATCGTATCCCCAATATTTGATAGACTCCTCCACTTCGTTGTTGCCACACCAAATGGATACTGATGGATGATTGCGTAGTCGTTTAATGTTGTAGCGTGCTTCGTGAGCCACATTCTCTAAAAAACTATCGTCGTGAGGATAGGGGGTGCAGCCAAACATAAAATCTTGCCACACAAGAATTCCCTTTTCGTTTGCCAATTGGTAAAACCTGTCGCTCTCGTAAAAACCACCACCCCAAACGCGAATCATATTCATATTGGCAGCCACCACATTTTCGTACAGTCGCTCATAATATGCATCGTCTTGCAGGGTATTCATTATCTCGCCAGGAATGTAGTTGGCACCTTTGGCAAACATGGGCTTGCCATTTACCTCAAAATAGAACGAGCGTCCATGCTCGTCATCTTCTGCCACTACGCGAATGTTGCGCAATCCTATCTGATGTGATTTTTCTGCCACTACATCATCATTAATCAATAACTGTGCCGTGAAATTATACAAATGTGGCTCTCCCCATCCATTGGGCATCCAAAGTTGTGGATTGTGAATTTCAAGCGGAACGGCTATCTTGTTCACCCCTTTTGTTAGGGTAATTGTTCTCTCTTCTGTTTTTCTCTCTTCGCCTGGCAGGGCATAGCTAACAACCAATTTTGCAGGAGTCGGGTTGTTGTCAACACTCTCTATTTCAATAAAGTTTGTCACCTTTGCCACCTCTTTCGACACAGTTTCTTGTTTTACAAAGAGGTCGTCGATGCGTGCATGGTTGTATAGAGTTAGGTGTACGGGTCGCCATATCCCCATCTGCACCAGTCGCATTCCCCAATCCCAACCATAGTGGTAGGGAGCTTTTCGATAGTAAACGCTCATCTTCTCGTCTCTTGCATCGTTGCCAGCAGGATACTCAAACCCATTGGTTGTGCGGTTGGGCATAAGGTAGTGTACAGGCGAGTAGAAACGGATGTATAGGTTGTTTTCGCCCTCTCTTAATAGATGTTTTACAGAAGCTTCGTGGTTTACAAACATGTTTTGTGAGTGGAATATTTTTGAGCCATTCAAAAACACATCGGCATGAGTGTCTAGACCTTCGAAGGTGAGCAAGGCATCGTGATATTTTAGCTGCTCGTGAGTCAACTGAAAACTCTTTTTATAGTCCCAGTTTTCATCTTCCACCCACTGCACGCTATCTTCGTTTGTGCCATAGTAGGGATTGGGCAATATCTCTAGCCTAATTAGGTCGCGCTGCACCGAACCCGGAACTGTGGCTTGGTGCCACTGCTCTTTGTTGGTTTGCGAAAACTGCCAACCATCGTTCAACGCTATAGTTGTGGGTCCGTTTGCCCATAAAAACAGGGGGATAAAACTGAGTAGGGATAATAATTTTTTCATATTGTAATCTCTAAAAATAAACGCATTTGATACGCAAATATAAGCATTATTACACTGTTTAGCATCTGTGAAAAGTAATAAAAGAGGTTTTTAATATCACACTAATGCGATACTTTCGATATTTTAACAGCGATAAGTTATATAAATTAGTAATTTTACAAACTAGAGAAGATAAATTTAGGTTCACATATAAAGAGTTGGATAGAACAATGCAAAATTTAAATACAATAGATAGAGCCTCATTTTTTACTTTATACAAAAAGGTATATTTCTTTTTGCGCCAAACTATGTCGTTGGATGAGGTGACCAAGCTGACAGAAATTATAAGGCAGGGCGATAATATATTTACAAGAGAGGATTCGCTTAACGAGCTACTGTTTTCTCTTAACACTGCTGTTATTGCAGTAGAGGAGTTGCGACTGAAGCAAACCACTGTTTGCTCTATTCTACTGTTTGATGCTTATGATTCGGGTTATACCTCATTGGATGAGGTGGAGAGGTGCTTTGGAAATGAAATTAAGGTTATTCTTTCGGGTCTTCAGAAAGTTCGTCAGTTGGAGGCAAAAAAATCGGATGATAAGTCGGACAACTATGTAAAGTTGATTCTCTCTTTTATTCAAGATGTGAGGGTTATTTTTATAGTGCTGGCTATGCGCCTGCAGCAGATGCGCGAGGCGAAGGATATGGACGAGGCAGAGCGTTTTGACTTTGGTGTAGAAACACTTTTTATATATGCCCCACTAGCGCATCGGATGGGTTTGTACAATATAAAGTCGGAGTTGGAAGATTTATCTCTTAAATATACCGATCGCGAAGCTTACGATTATGTGGCTAGAAAATTAAACGAAACAAAGCGGTCGCGCGATAAATATATAGATGAGTTTATTGCTCCAATTAAGGAAAAACTGGAAGGAACAGGCTTGAAGTTTGAGATAAAAGGGCGCACAAAATCTATCTTCTCCATTCTAAATAAGTTGAAGAAACAAGAAGCTGATTTTGAGGATATATATGATCTTTTTGCTATTCGCGTTGTGCTCGATTCCGATATAGATAAAGAGAAGGCAGAGTGTTGGCAAGTGTATTCCATCATTACAGATATGTATCAGCCCAACCCCAAAAGGCTAAAAGATTGGTTGTCGATTCCTAAATCAAATGGCTATGAGTCGCTCCACATTACAGTAATGGGACCCAATACGAAATGGGTGGAAGTGCAAATACGAACACGACGAATGAATGAAGTGGCAGAGCGTGGTTTGGCTGCTCACTGGAAGTATAAGGGATTGAAAGCCGAGTCGTCTTTTGAAGAGTGGCTGACCACACTGCGCGAATCGTTGGAGAATAGAGATACAGACAAGGAGAACAAGTTGGAAGACTTTAAGCTCAATCTGTATGACGACGAGATTTTTGTTTTCACTCCCAAAGGCGATTTAAAAAAGCTTCCTAAAGGGGCAACGGTATTAGATTTTGCTTACTCTATACACACCAAGGTTGGTGCTACTTGTGTGTCGGGCAGGGTGAACGGTAAAAATGTATCTATCAAATATAAGCTTAAAAGTGGCGAGCAGGTAGAGATAAACACCTCTGCCAATCAGTCGCCCAAGCAAGATTGGTTGAACTTTGTTGTTACATCAAGAGCGCGCAACAAGATAAGGCAGGAGTTGAAAGAGGAGGCAAGCAAACAGGTCGATTTTGCTAAGGAAATGCTATTGCGGCGCATGAAAAACAGGAAGATTGATTATAATGAATCTACTCTTTCTCAATTGATTAGAAAAATGCGTTATAAGTCTGTTACCGACTTTTATTGCGATATTGCTGAGGAGAAATTGGATGTAAATAGTATAATCGACAAATATGTAGCTTTTGATAAAAAAGAGACAGAGGTGCATGAGTCTTTTACTGAGAGAAGTGCCGATGAATTTAAGTTGAAGTCGGATACCGAAGATAGGCATTCGATAGATGAGTTGGTAATTGATCAGAATTTGAGGGGTATAGACTATCAATTGGCAAAATGTTGCAACCCTATATTTGGCGATAAGATATTTGGGTTTATCTCATCGCAAGGCATTAAAATTCATAGAATGAATTGCCCCAATGCCAACGACCTTTTCACTCGATATGGATACAGGGTGTTGAAGGCGCGATGGACAGGGCAAAGCTCTACATCGTCGAGCTACACTACTATGTTGCGAGTGATAGGCAACGACCAAATGAATATTGTTGCCAACTTGATGTCGATTATATCGAAAGAGGATGGGGTGCAGTTGCGCTCGGTAAATATAGATTCTGATGATGGGCTGTTTCAAGGCACATTGAGTGTGTCGCTTGCCAACACATCGAAATTGGAGGCGTTGATTAAGAAATTGAAAGAGGTGAGGGGGGTGAAGCAGATTACTAGAATTAATTAGCATATAGCTTTTAGAGTTTGCAGTTTATGGCATTTTCTATTATTTTGACGCTGCAATCAATTCTACATAATCTCCTTAATCTCTTCAAGCAATTGTTGCATATAGTTGCGCCTAAAATCGTCGGGCTTCAATATATCGCTATCATATTTAATTAAGTCGATGTCGATAATTACCTTCCCCTCTTTTTTATGAGAAGGCAAGCGACCCATATCTCTCTCAATAGTTTTTAGTAGCTGTTGCAATTGCTCTCTGTCCATATCTGTCTTTAAGTAGGCAAGTGCATTTAAAAATGGTGCTGTAAAACCTACTCCAAAAGGTTGAGTCTCTATCCAATTGGTAAATTTGATATTGGGAAAATAGGAGAGTAGATAGTTGATAGCTAGCTTCATGTTTGAGTTAGCGTCACTATTTGTGCCAATCCCAATTAATACTTTATGCATATCGATTGTTGTTTGTAGCACAAATATACATCAGTTATTTTAATTTCGGTGTAATAAGCTTTTTCATTTAAAAATCAGTTATCTTTGTTATAATATAGTATTGGTAAGAAACAGTTGTCTATTATCTCTTTTAGGAGATAATAGAATAGCGGTTTCTATCAAGACTTAAAAACTAAATCGAAATGAAAACAACAAGATTTTTCTCAACGTTGTGTGTGCTATTTTTTTCTGTCATTATCTATGCGCAGAACAGCAAACCGTTGATTTATAAGATAAACATCAAAAAGAATATTGGTAGCACTACGTGGGTCTATCTTCAAAATGGATTGCACCAGGCAAAAGAGAAAGAGGCCGATTATGTGTTGCTGCATATTAATACTTACGGAGGGGGAGTATTGGAGGCTGACTCTATGCGCACAGCTGTGCTTAATTCGCCCATACCCGTATTGGCATTTATCGACAACAATGCTGCATCAGCCGGAGCACTTATTTCGATAGCTTGCGATAGTATATTTATGCGCTCAAGTGGCAGCATGGGCGCTGCTACAGTAGTGTCGGGCGAGGGAGAGCAAGCTCCCGATAAGTATCAATCGTATATGCGAGGCATTATGCGAGCTACGGCAGAAGCGCAAGGTAGAGACACGCTTATTGTTGGCAATGATACAACATTGGTTTGGAAACGCGATCCCAAAATAGCTGAGGCTATGGTAGATCAGCGTATAGTAGTAGCTGGATTGGTCGATTCTACACAAGTGCTCACCCTAACTGCCAATCAGGCTCTCGAATTAGATTACTGCGATGGTATAGCAGAAAATATAGATGAAATAGCATATAGATATTTACAGCTAACCGATTATACGATAGAGACATACAATGCTACGTTTTATGACGAGATAAAAGGCTTTCTTACCAATGGTGTTGTACAAGCATTTTTGATAACGATTATTGTTGGGGGTATCTATTTTGAAATAAAAACACCCGGACTGGGGCTCCCCACTGCAATAGCTATCACAGCGTCTATTCTCTATTTTACACCCCTCTATCTGCAAGGATATGCGCAAAGTTGGGAGGTGTTGGTCTTTGTTGTGGGACTAATATTAATTGTCTTTGAAATATTTGTGGTTCCTGGTTTTGGCATTACAGGTATAAGTGGCATATTTTTTGTTGTTGCAGGACTTTTTTTAGCGCTTATCGGCAATATCCATTTCGACTTCAAAGGCATCCCTCCTTATCAGTTCAATCAGGCTGTGTTGACATTGATTGCAGGATTAGGATTCGGTGTTGGGCTTATTATATATATGTCTAGCAGAATTGGCAAAAAGGGGGTCTTTAGAAAAGTAGCTTTACAGGCAGACCAAGAGGGTTATTACTCCGTTCCTATGGAGCCCGATGCCTTGGTAGGCAAAACAGGAGTTGCTGCAACCGTTTTGCGTCCATCGGGGAAGGTAATTATCGATGGAGAATATTACGATGCTGTTGCCGACAAAGGGTTTATCGATAAAGGCGATGAAGTGATTGTGCGAAGGTATGGGAGTTTTCAGCTTTATGTAATAAAGGTGTAATTGAAGCAACATTCCCATTTACTCTTTTGCGGATGGGATGGTTAGAAATATAAGAAAAATATATAAGATGAAGTTTATAGCTATAATTCCTGCTCGCTACGAGTCAAGCAGGTTTCCTGGTAAGCCACTAGTAGATATGGATGGTAAACCAATGATACAGAGGGTATACGAACAGGTAAAGAAATCGATCAACGATGTGTATGTTGCTACTGATGATGAGCGCATAATGGAGGCAGTGGAGAGCTTTGGTGGAAAGGCGGTAATGACTTCTGTTGACCATAGAAGTGGCACAGATAGATGCAACGAGGCATACAAGAAAATTGGACAACCATTTGATGTGGTGCTAAACATACAGGGCGATGAGCCATTTATTAATCCAGAGCAGATTGATATACTTAAAGCATGTTTTACGGATAGCTCAGTAGAAATTGCAACTTTGGTAAAGCCATTTGACAAAAACGCTGAGTACAATGTATTGAAAAACCCATCTACTCCTAAGGTGGTTATATCCGAAAAACTTGAAGCTATCTACTTTAGCAGGTCTATTATTCCTTTTCTACGCGATGCTCAGGAAGCCAATTGGGCAAGCCTACACACATTTTATAAACATATTGGTATTTACGGATATCGTACAGATGTATTGAAGCAGATAACACAGCTGTTGCCTGGTGTGCTTGAGCAAGCCGAATCGCTTGAGCAACTGAGGTGGATAGAAAACGGATATAAGATAAAGGTGGGGATTACTACTTTTGAAACAATTGGTATAGATACTCCCGAAGATTTGCAAAAAGCAATAGATTATATGCGTTTGCACAAATAATTGGTGATTAGAGATAACGCTAAAATAATAAAGCTTCGATTGAATCAATCGAAGCTTTATTATTTTCTTGTTTTCCTTGTTTTTTAGCTCTTTAGCTCTTTTAGCTCTTCGCCATAAGCTGCTTTTTTAGCAAATAAGAAAATAAAGAAAGGAACTACTAAAAGAGCAATTAACCAAACGATGTTTCCAGTTTTTGAATCTTTTAAGTTGTTTACAAAAATATGACCCAAGAAACCTTCAATAACTACCAACAAGCCTATAGCCAATGTTGTGTTGTCTGTTACTCCATCTTGAGTTAAAAATGGAATTGCTAATATAAGTACGCCGATAATCATAACCAGCACTCCGATGTTTTTGGCAAATTCTTTCATGTATCTGTTTTATTATTGTGAGTTTATATTCGTAACACAAATAAACACAAAATTCAACACATAAAGAAATAATTCATCGGAAAAATTATGAATAAGGCGAATAATAAATTTTTTCATGAAGTTTTGCTCTGCATTTGGACATTTATTCTTTTAAATAATTAAATTTGCATGTAATGCTCAGCCTTAGTTAATATCAATGTTTGTGTACTATGAAGCGAATTCTCATTTTTTTATATCAATGGGTTATTCTTGCCCCAGTTTTCATTGTGCTTACTTTTATTACAGCAATCATAGTAATACTGTTTTCTTCAATTTTTGGCAATAAGTATTGGGGATACTATCCTCCAAAATGGTGGTCGAGAATGGTGTGTTGGCTCTCTATTTGCAGAGTAAAATCTAGTGGACATCAACATTGTATCCCTCCGACCAACTACATCTTGTACACTCCATTTCATTTCATGAACTTTGCCACAAAAAAATATGAATATGCAAGAACAAATGTATCAAGATGTAAAAGATTGGTTGAACTCCGGAATGAAGAAAAAAGATTTCGTGAAGAATAAACAATATAATATTAACAAGTTCGACTACTGGTATAGAAAATACAAGGCTGAGGGGCAATCACAGGAGTTGAGTGAGACCAGCAACTTTAAAGAAGTAATATTCTTTCCTGCTGAGGAAGCTAAGGTGCGTAAAGTATTAGAAATAGAGTCGCCTGGTGGTATTAAAATAACAGTGTTCGAATGAGTTTATTTGGATTTGATCAAGCTCCCAAGATTTTTATCTTTGCTGGACCAACAGATATGCGCAAAGGATTTGATAGTTTGTCTGGCTTGGTTAGTAATGAAATGCAAATGGATCCGCTCTCGGGGTATCTATTTGTATTTATGAACAAGAACAGGAATCTAATAAAGATATTACGATGGGATTCAGATGGTTTTTCTTTGTTTTATAAACGTTTGGAAAAAGGGAGTTACCGGCGACCAACAGCAAGGATAAAAGCCCCAAACAGCGAACTCTCGAAACAAGAGTTATTTATGATTTTACACGGAATAGACTTTGATAAAACCAGGAAAAGAAAACGATATTCCCACTCAAAATAATACATTGTTTTTGTGCTAAAACCCTTGCACCATAAGGACTTTATGCGTATCTTTGATATATGAAAATAGTCCTTGAAAACATGTCAAAAACAGAGCTTGTCAGATTAATTGATGGGCAAAACTTAAGGCTGAAAGAACAAAACTTGAAGCTAATAGGGCAAAATTCAAGGCTTAAAAAACAAGATTCAAAACTGCAGAAACAAGATTCAAAACTGCAGAAACAAAACTCAGAGCTACAGAAGCAAAAACTGGAAATACAAGAACAAAAGTATTTAATAGCTCAGTTAAGGCGGATGCTGTTTGGTAGCAAACGTGAGCGTTTTGAAGAAGATGATTCTACACAAGGAGTGATTCCCTTTGAAGATTATGCTACCAGGGAGCAAAAGCAGGACGAAACTCCTGTTAAGGAAATTATTACTTATGAAAGAAAGAAGCCCAAAAGACATCAGGGCAGAAACAAACTTCCTGAAAACCTCCCAGTAATAGAGCATATAGTCGAACCAGAAGAGGATACTTTGGGTATGATTAAAATTGGAGAAGAACGCACCGAAATATTAGAATATACTCCGGAGAAATTTTTCAAATTAGTTATTGTTCGTCCTAAGTATGCAGTTAAAGAAGAAAATCAATCACTGGAATTAGCTTCTGATAATAAGAATGTTGTAATAGCAGAACTTCCTTCACGCCCCATCCCTAAATGTTTGGCAGGAAATAGTCTTTTAGGTGCAATTGCAATCAATAAATATATAGACCATCTTCCTATTTATCGTCAAAGACAAATATTTAACCGATCTGATATTGAAATAGCAGCTTCTACCATTGATTCTTGGATAGCACATCTTGGAAAGTTATTTAAACCTCTTTACCAGAGGCTTGCACAAGAAGTAAAATCACAAACTTATTTGCAGGCCGATGAAACCACCACTAAAGTTTTAGATAAAAACAAAAAAGGCAAAACGCATTTAGGCTATTATTGGGCTTATTATGCGCCGCTTGCAGGTGCCGTAGTTTTTGATTATCAAAAAGGAAGAGGAGCTGAGGCCCCTCGCGCATTTCTTGATCACTACAATGGGTATCTCCAAACCGATGGATACCAGGTTTATAAACAATATTATGCAAATGATAGGGTTATCCATCTTGCATGTTGGGCGCATGTAAGAAGAAAGTTTGAACATGCTTTAGATAATAATAAAGAAATAGCAGAGCGTGTTCTTTTAGAAATACAAAAGCTGTACAGCATTGAGAGGAAAACAAAAGAGCTATCAGCACGTGAAACGAAAGAGCTTAGACTCAACGAAGCCCTGCCAATTATTAATGCACTTGGAAAATATTTAGGACATAAAAGAAATCTTGTTCTACCGACATCAAAAACAGGTAAAGCTATTGCTTACAGTACCAGTCTGTGGTCTAGTCTGCAGAATTATTTATATGAGGGCAATTTACAGATAGATAACAATCTTATAGAAAATAAAATACGACCGATTGCACTTGGAAGAAAGAATTATCTTTTTGCTGGCTCACACAATGGAGCGGAACGTTCGGCAATGTTCTACAGTTTCTTTTCTTGCTGCAAATTAAACAACATCAATCCTAAAAAGTGGATGGTTTATGTCCTGGCAAATATTGCTGATTACCCCGCAAACAAAACACATGAACTTTTGCCTCATATTATTGATCCTAAAAAAATAGAAAATCACAGAGAATTTTGGGAAAGAAAGATGTAGTTGCTCGGGGGGATACTCAACATTTAGATAAAAACACCTCTTATGTGTTTGTTGCCAATCATCAAGGAGCATTTGATATTTTTCTTACTTATGGGTTTTTAAATCACAATATTAAATGGATACAAAAAGCCCCCCTTCGGAAATTGCCTTTTGTTGGCAAAGCTTCAGATATTGCAGGACATATTTTTGTTGACAATAGTAGCATCACTTCGCGCATCAATACTATGGTAGAGGCAAAAAAGATATTGGAAGATGGAGTTTCTTTAATTATATTTCCCGAAGGAGCTCGCACTAAAAATGGCAAGCTTGGTGCTTTTAGGCGAGGCGCTTATAGAATAGCTTTAGATATGGGGTTGCCTATTGTGCCTGTTACTCTTAACGGTCCTTATGATGTGATGAAGAGAAACACATACACGTTGTATCCTGGCAAATTGGAGTTGACTATCCATCAACCCATTCCTACCAAGGGTTTGCAAAAAGAGGATATCGCAATATTGATGGATCAGACGAAAGAGACTATTCACTCGGCGTTGTGGGAGAAATACAAATAGGTTTAAATTAAGAAGGAAGAGTTTGTGTCTTGTTCTGAAATTTATTGACTTGTTTGAGACAAACAACTAAACCAACAGTGAACAGTAGTATATTATTAGCGCATCGTAGAAGCTACCTGTTATCACTATGTTTAATAATAAACTATCAGAACACATAAAAATTCATGTGATCAGTTTTCCTATATATATATAATAGTAAGAGACCGTTTTTTATGGTATAGGTATAAAAAAAGATTGGTTGTCTCACGACAACCAATCTCCATTGTTAACCTTAAATCTAATACCATGAAAAACACAGTGCAAATATATAGGTCTGTTTTGAATTGTGCAAGTGTATCAAGTACAATTGCATGAAATTTAACTTTATTTTTTATTGTTAGGTGTCGTTTTTACTTTTATAGGCTGTTAAATGTAGCTTTTTGAGTAAATATAGCCATTTTATTGTCAATAGTGTAATTGGGGAATTTGTTGCTTTGGAGAAATATAGAATAATCTAAAGAGTTTGTTTTTATGATATAGGTATAAAAAAAATTGGCTGTCTCACGACAACCAATTTCCATTGTTAACCTTAAATCTAATACCATGAAAAACACAATGCAAATATATAGCTAGAGTTTGAATTGTGCAAACATATAGCCCATAAAAGTGCGAAGTTTAACTTTTATTAGCTGTTTTAACAGTATGTTTTTACATTTGGCACTAAAAAAGTGCATTTTTAGAGCAAAAGTGATAACTTTTCCTTATTGAAATGTCAAAATTAAGTGATTTAGGTGTTATATGTAGCTAAACGTTTTTTTTTGATAGCTATTTGTTGTCTTTTTTGCGTAAGGTATAACCTGTTTATTATTAGTATGTTGTGTAATGTTGATATTATTCGTAAAACTTAGAAGCAAGCCAATTTATCCAGTTCCAGTTAAATTTATACCACCTACGTGTAGCGTGTTGTTTACCACCAAACTGAAGTATAAAACGAGGCTTCCCAGACTTTTCGTGTATATATCCGCAATCCATAAAATCAAAATATTTATATTCATTTTCTTCAGCATAAGTCATAGCATACCAAATAGTGTAAATATTGGGATATAAATTTTTGTATGTTTGAGTTTTGCCCCAATAGTAGAGGCTGTAGGCATATTTGTTGTTGTGCAGCCCAATAATAATACCGCCAATTACTTTATCTTGATATTTGGTTATAAAAAACTTTCCTTTCCCCTGTTCAATAAATGAGTGAAAGAAATTACTTATATAGGTATAGGGCGGGAAGCGATGCGAAAATTTCCAGTGTAAGTTTTTATCTATCGAGTCGTAAATGGTAGCGAGTTCTTCCACTGTGTTTAGCTCTTCAATATAAACACCTTTACGTTTTGCCTTGTTTACTTGATTTCGTCTAGTTTTAGAGAGTTGATTCCATATATTTCGTTTTTTCTGCAACGAGTTTTTTATATTAATCCACTTAATGGAGAAATAACAGTTGTCTCTAAAAGCTTTGTATCCAAATATTGGATCTCCTAAGTGACGAAACTCTGTGTAAAACACACGATGTTTCATCTCTTTTGTCAATGTACCAAGTAAGTGTTGAAATATAATACTTTTGGGTAAATTATCTTTGTAATAAGCTGGTTTGTGACTCACATAGCATCTCTTAAAAATAGCTGTATTGAGTAGTCTGTTTATACGCATAATGTGAGCAAATAGCGAAGCTACAGGCTCGTCGTTCTCAAAACAGACTACCATTAATGGAGTATAGTAGGGCACACCCTCATACAAATCGAAAGTGCGAGCACTATGAAAGAAGCTCACATCATCTAAATGAGGCAGCTCTTCTTTCTTGTAGAAAACTTTTAACTTGTAATTCATGTCACTTAAATATATACAAATATAAAAATAATTTCTTAATGCATCAGCATAGCCTCTACAAAAGTGACTCTTTGTATGCTATAATATGTTGTTGAAGCTATATTACTTGTTTTTTGTTGTGTGTAATAGGTTTTAAAGTTGACTTGGTGATTTTATGGTTTGATAAATAGCTTATTTTGCTTCACTTTTTATTGTTTTCTTAAAGTGGTCTTTTAGTTTTAATTCTGTTTTTATACTCAAATAATATCGATATAAGATGTATATTTGTAGTTATATTGAATTTAAATCATTTAAAATATAATAGGGATGACAAAGAAAAAAATACTTGTCACTGGTGGAACTGGTTACATTGGTTCGCATACAGTAGTAGAATTGCAAAATGCCGGATATGAAGTTGTGATTATTGATAACTTATCGAATTCTAATGCTGATGTATTGGAAGGAATCACAAAAATAACTGGTATCAGACCTAAATTTGAACATGCAGATTGCAACGACTTAGAAGCATTGACCAATCTATTCAAAAAGCATCGCCACATTGATGGTATTATCCATTTTGCTGCCAGCAAAGCTGTTGGCGAATCGGTACAAAAACCTTTGCTATATTATAAAAACAACTTAGTTTCGCTTATCAACTTATTGGAACTAATGCCACAATTTGATGTTTCGGGTATTGTTTTCTCATCATCATGCACTGTTTATGGCGAACCCGACGAAAATCCAATAGACGAGAATGCACCCATCAAACCTGCCACATCTCCTTATGGAAATACAAAGCAGATAAACGAAGAGATTATACAAGATTATGTACATTCTGGTGTGCCCATCAAAAGTATTATTCTACGATATTTCAATCCTATTGGATCGCATCCAACAGCCGAGATTGGGGAGTTGCCCATGGGAGTGCCTCAAAATTTGGTGCCTTATATTACTCAAACAGGCATGAAGGTGCGCAAGCAGTTAAGTGTGTTTGGTGACGATTACAACACTCCTGATGGATCGTGCATCCGCGACTTTATCAATGTGGTTGACTTGGCAAAAGCCCACGTGATAGCAGTGGAGCGCATGCTTAAAAACAAATCGAAAGAGAAGGTAGAGATATTTAACCTTGGTACTGGTGTTGGGGTTTCGGTGTTGGAGCTAATAAAAGTGTTTGAAAAAGTAGCTGGAGAAGAGCTCAACTATAAGATTGTTGGCAGACGTGAAGGTGATATTGAAAAGATTTGGGCTAACCCAGATAGAGCCAACAATATATTGGGTTGGAAAGCCGAAGAGACAATTGAAGATACAATGGCTTCTGCATGGAAATGGCAACAAAAATTGCGCGAGAAGGGGATAATGTAAGGTTTCTCAATTAATAATATAATAGATAAAATAAACGCTAATATAATTCATAATTATGTTGGCGTTTTTTTTGTAGCCTTTAGGCTAACACCAAATATCTTTTATGAAAGCGACATATAATAAATTGCATACAATCTGAATTTCTGACATAAATTGCACACATTTGCAAAAGCTCTCGTTTTTTTTCACTAAATTTGTAGCTATTATTTATAAATATACAAACACAATAACTGGTTTATGGAGTTTTTAATTATTGTGCTTATTAGTTTTTCTGGAGCATTGCTTTCGCCACTTTTATTTAGGGCTTTTTCAAAGAATGCTGGTTTGTTGATAACGGGTATACCGTTATTTTTGTTTAGCTGGGCTTCTATAAAGATGTGGAGCATAGTCGACGGGGCAGTTTTTCAGGATACCATAACATGGGTTGAAAGCTTTGGACTAGATTTGATTTTCAGGCTTGATGGGCTCAGTGTATTCTTCTTAATGCTGATTACAGGCTTTGGTGTTTTCATTCATATTTATGCTCATTCTTATCTGGCAGACGACAAAAACCGACCACGGTTTTTTGTTTTTCTATCCCTTTTTATGGGTGCCATGGTAGGGCTGGTTATGTCGGGCTCGCTTTTGATGATGTTCGTCTTTTGGGAACTAACAAGTTTAAGCTCATACCTGCTCATTGGTTATTACCACGATAAAGAGAAGTCGCGCGATTCGGCACTACAGGCAATGCTGATAACCGTAATGGGTGGTTTGTTTATGCTGGCGGGCATTATACTGATTGGGCATGAGGCAGGCACATTTCGCTTCGATGAGTTGATGAGCAACCCCAATCTTGTCTTGCAAAGCCCCAAAGTCAATATCATACTTATATTGTTAGCCATTGGTGCTTTCACCAAATCGGCACAATTTCCGTTTCACTTTTGGCTACCCAATGCCATGGAAGCGCCCGCACCAGTAAGTGCATACTTGCACTCTACCACAATGGTAAAAGCTGGTATCTTTTTACTTGCTCGTCTATCACCAATTTTTAGTGGCCTACCTTTATGGCATGTTTTGCTTCCCCTAGTTGGTGGTTTTACCATGGTTTTTGGTGCTACTAAAGCCATTATGCATACCGATTTAAAGAAGATATTGGCATACACTACTGTGAGTGCCCTCGGAATTATGGTAATGCTTCTTGGTATTGGCACTACTGTGGCCGTGCAGGCAGCTATGATTTTTGTGTTGGCTCACGCTCTATATAAAGGTACACTATTTATGGTGGTGGGTAATATTGACCATCAAACTGGCACGCGCGATGTGAATGAGCTGTCAGGATTGCGCAAAAAAATGCCCTATACATTTGTAGCAGCAGCATTGGCAAGTATGTCGATGGCAGGAGTGTTGCCATTTTTTGGCTTTGTTGCCAAAGAGTTGCTATACACTGCAACACATGAAAGCCCTGTATGGGCTTATTTTACACTTGCAGCCACTTTTGTAGCCAGTGTGTTATTTGCAGCACTGTCGATTGAGATAGGATATAAAATGTTTTTTGGGAAAGAGGTTCAAACGCCCATAAAGACACGTGAAGCTGCTCCAGGCATGTTGTTTGGACCACTGGTTGCATCATTTTTAGGATTATTGGGAGGTTTGTTTTCGGAGCAGCTTGCACAGCCTCTCCTGCATCACACCTCCAATGTAGCATTGAAGGTAGATAGCGTATTGGAGCTAATGCTTTGGCATGGCTTTTCGCTTATATTCGTGTTAAGTTTGCTCACATTATTGGTAGGGTGGGGTGTTTATCTCCTTCGTCACAAAATAAGAGCTTTTGCTAATCGCTTCAGTCTTAACAACTCAATTGGTCCTGAAGCAATTTACAATCAATCCATTCCTGGTTTATTGAGGGTTTCTAGCGCACAAACCCGCTTTTTTCAATCGGGTTATTTAAGAAACTACTTAGTAATCATTGCTATGTCTTTTGTGGCACTGATTTTCTTGGTTGTTGGCTTTGGCAATTTTGATGTTGCAATAGTCGATTTGTTTCACTCATCCGTTGGTTTTTTATTACATGAGGTGTTGGTTGTAGTTATCATGCTCATAGCCCTGTGGATGCTGCTCAACTCAAAGTCGCGACTTACCGTAATTATCTCTATGGGATTAGTAGGCTATAGCACTGCCCTAATGTTTCTGTTTTTTGGTGCGCCCGATGTAGCCATGACTCAGTTTTTGATTGAAACGCTTTCTGTTGTAATCTTTATACTTATTCTTAATAAATTGCCCTTGTTTGTTGATATCTCTAAAACTATGGCTTTCAAACGTTTTGTGCCTGCTTTGCTTTTCGGATTCACCATGTCGTTCCTATTGCTATGGGTACAGCAAACAGAAATCAACCCTTTATTGAAAGAGTATTTTGTTGAGAATAGCTTCCTTCAAGCCAAAGGGCGAAACATTGTGAATGTTATATTGGTAGACTTTAGAGGTCTAGACACTATGGGCGAAATAACGGTGTTGATGGTGGCTTCGTTAGGTGTTTTCTCGTTGCTAAAGATTGGCAATAAAGATAAAAACCAACTTAGAAAATAACTCGAAAGTGAGCAGTCTGAAGAAATTTAAAAACGACAAATGATTTAAAGATGAGAACAGTTATATTACATACTACAGTAAGGCTTTTGATGCCACTATTCTTTATATTCTCGGTGCTTTTGCTTTTCAGGGGGCACAATCTTCCTGGAGGCGGATTTATTGGAGGTTTGTTGGCTGCTATTGCGCTCTTTCTCCACTCTGTGGTGTTTGGAGTTGACGCAACTTTGGAGCGATACCGTCTCAATCCTCGCAAAATAATAGCTACTGGATTGCTTGTAGCACTTGTGTCTGCACTTATATCGTTGTTTATGAGTCTCACATTTTTTACAGGTGTTTGGAGTAGTTTTGAGCTACCATTAATTGGCAAGTTGGGCACGCCCATGCTGTTTGATATAGGTGTGTATCTGGTAGTTGTAGGTGTAATATTGAATATTACGTTTGTATTAACCGAAAATTGATAAGATAAGATGGATGTATTGTTATCTATAATAGTTGGACTTTTATACGCTGCTGGTTTTTACATGCTGCTAAACAAAGGAATGACAAAAATGATTATTGGCATAATGATTCTTGGTTATGCTTCCAATCTGTTTATTTTTATTATTGCTAGACTCACACGTGGTCTGCCTGCACTAATAAAACCTGGCGATAGTGTGATGATGTCAGATTATGCCGACCCAATTCCTCAAGCATTTATACTTACAGCTATTGTTATTGGTTTCGGAATACAGGCTTTTGGCATTGTATTGCTCCGTCAGGTATATATGAAAACTGGTACAGCTAATATGGACGAACTGAATTTAACCGACAAACTAGAAGATTAATCATGGGGTATGACCAATTAATTATATCATCAGTATTGCTGTTGCCATTGTTAGCAGCAATTGTAAACTTGTTTTTTTGGGGAAGCACCAATATTCAGCGTGTTTTAGGCAGTATTGCTGTTGTAGCACACTTTATACTATCGGCTATGTTGCTCCGCTTAGTTTTAGATAATGGCATACTCGTACTCAATGTAGGGGGGTGGCTACATGGCTATGGTATTATGCTGGCTGTCGATCACCTATCGGCTGGGATGATTGCACTTACTTCATTTGTATCGCTGTTTTCATGGTTCTACTCCTCGCGATGGTTCAAAACCCGAACAGTAGGCTATCTATTCAATGTGGTCTTCTTTACTTTGCAGTTGGGTATTATTGGGGCATTTATGGCTGCCGACCTATTCAACCTATATGTGTGGTTTGAGGTAATGTTGGTAAGCTCGTTTGTATTGCTCACTTTAGGTGGAGAGCGTTTTCAGCTCGAAGGCTCTATAAAATATGTAGCCATCAATGTATTCTCGTCAACCATATTTTTGGCTGGCATTGGCATGATTTATGGTTTAACCGGAACCGTTAATATGGCTGCTGCAGGATTGGCGCTCGATGGATTTGCCAATCAAACCCTACCCATGGTGGCAGCAGTTTTCTTTTTGGTAAGCTTCGGAATAAAAGCGGCTATTTTTCCACTCTTTTTCTGGCTACCTGCTTCCTATCACACACCGCCCATTGGCATATCGTCGTTTCTAATAGCAATGATGACCAAAGTGGGTGTATATACGCTCATTCGTTTTTTTACCATCGTTTTTCCCCTCGAAGACACCATGCTAAGGACAGTGTTTCTGGTTCTTTCGGGGTTTACCATGGTAGTGGGTGTGCTTGGTGCAGCTATTCAAATAGATTTTCGCAAGATTCTCTCGTTCCATATTGTATCACAAATTGGATATATGCTCATGGGATTGGCTATTGGCACACCGCTTGCTATTGCAGGGGCACTGTTTTTTGTGTTGCACAACGTGTTGGTTAAAACAAACCTCTTTTTCATCAGTGGTTTAGTTGGCAGTATGTCTGGTACCTATAACCTAAACAAACTAGGAGGTATATTTGCTCGCTTTCCGCTTATTGCATTCATATTTGCTGTATCAGCCTTTTCGCTAACAGGTGTACCCCCCCTTACTGGTTTTTGGGGTAAGTTTATGTTGGCAAAAGCAGGTTTTGTTTCGGGCGATTGGATAATTGTTGTGGTATCCTTAATAGTGAGTATGATAACCCTGTTTTCGATGACAAAAATATGGAATCAGGTGTTTTGGAAACCCCTTCCTACTGAAACTGTTTTAAAACAAACAACCATCAAAGAGGCATATACAGCTCACCGTCCCATGTTTTGGGTAATAGGGATGCTCACCGTAGCCATTTTGATAGTAAGCTTTTTGCCAGGTAGCTTTATCGAGTTTACCGAAAAAGCAGCCGATGTAGTGGTAGAACGTAATCAGTATATCAATTTAATTTTAAACCGATAAAAAAAGAACTATGATACGATTGTTGAAATGGTTAGGAGTAGTTGCCCTTGTTGCAACACTTATAATAGGCTTGATCTACGCGGAAACATTTTCGCTAAGATTGTACGTAGCTATGTTCTTTGGTATTGTAATACTAGGATGGCTAACATCTTCTATTTTTGCCCGCAAAGCTTTCTTTCAAGTGATATACTTGGTGGAGCTTTTTTTCTTTTTCTTGTGGGAACTTATAAAAGCAAGTTTAGCAGTGGCATATGAGGTTGTTAGACGAGGGGATAATATGCATCCAGGCATTATAGCTGTGCCACTTGATACCAAAACCGATCTTCAGATTACCATCTTTTCATCGTTGGTAACACTCACCCCTGGCACCCTAAGTATTGATGTGTCGGCAGATAGATCGCACCTTTTTGTGCATGCTATGTATATAAAAAATGGAGACAGTTCGCTGTTAGCAAACGAGCTGAAAGAGGGATTTGAGCGAAGAGTTATTCGTATTCTAGATTAAAATAAAAACAATATGAGCTTAATTAATATCATTCTTACGGTAGTTATTGTAGTGTTGGCAGCAAGTGCAATACTTGTGCTATACCGCTTTATAAAAGGTCCCACGTTGCCCGACCGAGTTACAGCTATCGACCTCATTACAACTATGGTAATTGCCATAATAGTAGTGTTCTCTATTTTGTGGGATTCGCCTAACTTTTTTGATGTGGCTATGGTATTGTCACTCATCTCTTTTTTAGGCTCTATATCTTATGCGTTTTACTTAACTAAAAGAAATAAATGATGCCTCTACAAGAAATATTCAGTATATTCTTAATCATAGTGGGAACAGTTTTAATGCTCATTTCCGCTATCGGAATTATTCGTTTTCCAGACTTCTACCTGCGAATGTCGGCTATAACAAAAGCAGCAACATTGGGGCTGTTTTTACTGCTCATTGGGCTGGCAATATTTTTCAACAGACCTGGCTTATCTATTAAGTCGTTTATAATAATCACGCTCATACTCTTAACCAACCCTGTTGGTGCCCATGCCATTTCGCGTGCTGCTTACATGAATGGCACAAAGCTTTGGGAGGGCAATGTTGTAAATGAACTAAAGGATATGACAGACCGCAAAGATGAACTTGAAAAGCTGCTAAAGCAGTCACCCAATAATCAAGAACTACTAAAAGAATTGGCAGGGCTGTATAGAAAACTGCCTGAAGCACAAGGAGGAGATTTAGATAAGGCGCTAGAATTGGAGAGAAGGATGGGGAAGTAGTTATTAAAGGTTTGACCCCAGTGAAATAATGCTCCATATTAAATCATTGATTTGTTTCACAAGAGTCGATTGATAAAATAAACACCAATATTGTCATTAGACTGTATCGGTGTTTATTGCAACTTATAATCTTTGTTTTAGTTGCTGTCTATTTAATCAAATATCTCATCTTTATCTAAATTGTCAATAGAGTTTTTCCGTGCCCAAAGATAAAATAGAAAGTGTATAAATAAAAATACTCCCCAATAGATTGTAGTCATTAGTGGTGTACTAATTTTCTCATAATGAGAGCCAAAACCCAATCCTATCCACAACAAAGAAATTCCATTATGGATGACATAGGTTGTTGTATGAAATCTAAAACCAACATCAAATATTGGTAAATATTCTCCATCTTTTACCCCAAAATACCAACCAGCAGCAAACATCGACAATCCATACAAAATAGCCGAAAGTATCATCACCAATTGATTTTAGCTTTCAATTCCGTAACTCAAAAAGTATCTAAATACTACCGTTAGAATAGTGGTAGTAAGTGCAAATCGTTGTAGAGAACGTGTTATTGTTTTCATTTTCTTATAAGTTTAAAAGGTTTCTAATCTCATCTATGTAGAATAGCTTGATGTTTCTAGTCACAAACTCAGTGAATAGTTTTTGCCCCAACTCTGTTAAATAGTAATACTTCCTTTCAGGACCTTTGTTTCCACTTCTTAAATTATATGCAAGAACATTGATATGCTCATGCTTTCTCAATGCACGGTATAAGCTCTGCTCCTCGCAACTAATAGTGCCGTTCGACTTTGTTTCAATAAAAGTCTTAATCTCATCAACATACTTTTCACTCTCCTGCAATGCCAAAAAAACCCAGAGCGTTAGTTGCCCCTTTTTGTAGGTGTTTTCCCAAGAGAGTAGCAAATCGTTTAGTTTTTTGTCATCCTTCATAATGAATAATTTGAGTATTAATCAACTTGTATAGTACAAATGAGTAATAGATTTTAATAAACAAAATAAATCACTGTTTTATTTGATATTTATTTTTTTAACACCCAATGATAAGTTTAAAAGTGGATGATATTCCTTTTGATAGCACTCGTCTCCAGACGTCTGTTTACATCTCCAAACTCGACTGATAAGCAGTAGACCGACCAACTCCTTTTCGCACAAAAACATTCTTATCAACTAAATCTTGCAAATCGCGCGTTGCAGTCGATTTAGTAGTCCTGTTTATTGAGATATACTTCCTAGTAGTCATACCCACCTTCAAGATACTGTCCTAAAAAAGTGTGTAAAGTAAATTTTTATTAGTTTTGAATTGTAAT
>ERZ1032852.41-NODE-41-length-35073-cov-11.928208_pt1 | contig 35073 bp, 41 predicted proteins | sample MGYA00516689_ERZ1032852 | MGnify/ENA primary metagenome ERZ1032852 (study PRJEB33719, sample SAMN04262499) | wastewater metagenome | biome: rural village; feature: composting latrine chamber; material: composting feces with ash | place: El Salvador | collected...
AAAGTGAGCGGACAGGTCGCCGTCGGGCCAAGGGGGGAATTAGAAGTGGCCACGCACATATGTTCTTCAGCAGAGTAATACATGTAAAACTGACCGTTCACGTAGTAGACTTCGGGTGCCCAAAACCATTTTTCACCGTATGAGTCGTCCTTGTGTAAAGCCAAACCTCCACGGGAATTCTCCACTCTTTTCCATGCTTTTAAGTCATTCGAGGTCATCACTTGAATTCCATCGTCCGCTCCCGTCCCATAAGCATAGTACACCTCTTCGTGCAGCAGGATAAAGGGGTCTGCCAACGGCACCAGCTGTTCAGTAAGAACAGCACCTCTGTTTTCTGTTTCTTTCTTGCCATTCGTACATGAAGAAAGCAGAGTAACAACAATAAATAGAATTAAATGTAGTTTCATTTCATCGGTAATTAAAGGGAAATTACGCATTCACAATTATTAAATTATAACAAAGCAACACAAACCAAAACGGAAAGGATGAAATTTTCATCTCTAAAAATAGCACGAATTTATCACATCACTATATGAAATGGGAAAGGCTGTCTCATATCCATTTATGAGACAGTCTCCTCTTTATATTGCCATTAGTTCGGGTTCTACAACTCTTTATCCAGTGCTTCGACCTTTCTAACTATCAGTTGCAGTTCCGATTTAATTCGTTCTACTTTCTGGTTCATATCGTCAACCAAGTGGTTACCCTTCTTGGATGCCACGGAGAGGAAGCCGATATTATTTTCGTAGGTCTGCAGTTCGTTCTTCATACGGTCATACTGGCGCATCAACTTCTCTCTTTCTCGAAGCAGCTGATTCTGCGCGTTACCCGTTCGCGCCAAGTCTGAAATATTGGTTTTAAAGGACTCAAGCTTTCGGTCGGCCCTATCTATATTCAACCGGTCAAACTGTGCCTCGGATGCTTCGTGAAACTCCCGGTACGCGCGATCTTTCAACCGGTACGGTACGTGCCCAATGGAGTGCCATTCATCCATTAGTTCCCGCAACACGGGCAACGCGTCTTCAGCACTAAGCGAGGCGTCAAGCTGTTTGATCGATTCAACGATGGCTTTTTTGGCCTCCAGGTTACGGTTTTCTTCCTCGTAACGCGAAGAGGTGTGCATTTTCTTCTGCTCGAAAAAATAATCACACGCGGCTGAACCATCCGGGGATAAGGCGATGTCACAGGAAGATTTCGATGAACGTCAGTACCAAACCGCGCTTGAGGGCATCCAACGGCACTGCTCAAACTCAGAAGCGGAGCAGGAGGAGCGTTTCCTGCTCATGGCCTATGGCAATGCCCTCGCGGTGTCCCAAGGCTGGGCGTTGCGCGGCATGGATGCCATCGACTTCGCCCTCATGAAGCAGTTTGGCTGGAGCCCCCTGGTCCTCCGAGAATTATCGGATCGTGAAAAAGGCTTAGCACTACATGAGGCTCTGAAGGGGCTTTCCCTGGATACTCCGGCGGAGACAGTATGGCGAGAGAACTACTGGCGAGGCTCCCATATGGAGACTCCTTCCCTCGTGGGACTTTGGTATCCGAACGGAGAATGGCCAAGTAAGTGACGTGCTTGACGTCCACCTCGTCAAGCGACCAGTAAGCTGACGGCGAAAACGCCCCCTTGGCCAACCTTGGTGGGATCTCCAACATCATAACTTGCTTCATGGAGGGGCCATTCCGATCACGGCGCCATAACAGGGCACAGGCACGAGGTGGTGGAACAATGCCGTGGGCCATCAGTTGCTCGACACAGCCGAAGGGTCGACTGAACCCGGGTTCCCAACTCAGCTCATGCCGGAGGCCGGATTCCACCTTGTCGGCGGTAACCCATATTGCCTTGCTGGTCACCCAGGCCTGCCGGCCCGGCCCAGTGATCTGCCTATGCACCACGACTTGAAGTGCTTGTTCCCAATCATCCTTGGAGATCGATCCAGCCCCTTGAGTGTGGTCGTTCATACGGCAATCCCCCGCTTCTCATCCATACGACGGGCGATCTCGATCGCCGCATCGAGCTCGGAGCAGTTTAGCTCTCGCATCACCCGGTCCCGCTCGGCCTTCTCGTCACCCTCGGTACCGGCGAGAGCCAAGTACAGGCTGGGCGGCACGACACGGAACAGCGCCTCGAGGCGCCCGCCCAGCACCACCCCCTCGGTGTACTTGTGGTTGGCTTTGGTGGCCGACTGCATCAGCTGACGCTGTGCCGGCGTCAGTTCCTTGAAGCGAGCAACCTTGTCGATCTCGTCCTTGGGCATGGTCAGACATACCCACCACTCGACCATGTTCAGCAGCTTCGCCGCCGCATCGGGGAAGTCGTCCAGGTTCTGGGTCGCAAACCACAGCCAGTGAGACAGCTTCCGCCCCATCTTGCCGACCTTCACCAGGAAGGGTGACAACAGCGGGTTGACGGTGAGGATGTGGCTCTCGTCGATCACCTGGACGATGGGCCGACCCGAGTATTGGTCTCGCTCGGCCATGTTGGCGATCATGTTGGTAATCGAGATCACCGCCAGGGCCAATTGGGCCTCATACCCCTCGCGGGCATAGTGGGCCAGGTCGATGATCGTCACATCGCACTCTGGCCAGGAGCCCCCTTCGGAGTTGAATACCTCGCCATCGAAGCCGTCGGTGAACAGGCCCAGCGCCTCCCCCATGTCGTAGGCACGCTCTCGCGACTGCTCGGGGATCCCTTGATCCTCCGAAATGTCGCGGAACGCCCTGCGCACGTCCTCGGTCCGGCACTGCCTTTCCTCGGCATGGGAGGCGCGGGCAGCCCGATATATCGCATCGCGTACCATGCGCCGGTCAGAGCGCCGGAACTCCGCCTCTTCCTTGGGCTCCCCCCCGGTGATCATCAGGCGAGCGGCAATCTCCATCTCCCCAATCAGGTCCCGCTCATCGTCATCCTGATCGTCAACCGCCTCGACAAGTGACTCCACCGTGGCCGACTCATAGGGATTGTGGTCCTCAGCATCGCGCTGACGACGAGCTTCCTCCATTTCAGCGTCCAGCAGGCGGTGGGCCTCAGTGAACGGCGGCAGCCTGGCCCCACACCCTGGAGCCAGGCGGACCTTGTTGACCGTCATCCCCTTGCGCCGGAAATAGTCCGCGAGCAGCCCGAAGGAATTGCCGACCTCAATGATGAACAGCCGCGGCCGGTGCAGAGCCATGACCTGGCTGGTGACCGCATTGAGCGTGGCGGACTTACCCGCCCCTGTCGGGCCAAAGAAGAACATATGGGCATTGGCCGCACGGTCGGCGCGATTCAACGGGTCGAAGCTGAAGGTGCCCCCACCACGGTTGAAGAAGCTGATTCCCGGATTGCCGGTGCCCCGGGCCCGGCCATACAGCGGCGCCAGGTTGGCGATGTGCTGCACGAAGTTGATCTGCGTGTACCAGCGGCTGCGATCCAGCTCCGGATCGAAGGCCATGGGCAGCCAACGCAGGTAGCTGTTGAGTGCCGCCACCTCGTCCTCGGGATCCACCGGCTTGAGGTTGGCATTGATCAGCTGAGTCGTCAGCTGCATCAGACGACGCTGCAGCTGCCGGTCATCCTCGCCATGCACGTAGAACACCAGGGACGATTGGTACAGCTTATGATCTTCACCCAGGAAGCCCCGCACTTGATCGCAATCGCGACGGACTCTCTCAGCCGCCACGCTGTCACCAACCGCCTTCTCTCGCAGCCTATTGATGTGATCCTCGAGAGGCTCCTGGGGCATGGCCACCATGGTCAGACAGTATTCGGTGCCCTCGGGCAGCAGGTCCATCAATGCGTTGGAGACCGAGCGCCCTCCCCGGCCGTTGCCCTTGGTCACCTCGCCGGTGATATGCCCGACCTTGGGCACTTGACGCAGCTCTTCCACGGGAACCACGGCATGCGGCATGTCATCGAAGCACCACACGCCCTTCTCGACATCACCGAAAGGCGAGCTCGCCAGCATCCCCTCGGCCAGGTCGTACTGAGGCAGCCGCTCACCATCCTCCGGGTAGTCGAAGACATCGTAGAAGCGCTGCGGATCGTCCGGCGAGTAGCGCGGCCGTGGGTTGAAGCGCGGCATCATCCAGCGATGGAAGTCACGGCCGTCATAACGCTGCAACTCCAGTCCAGCGGACCTGAGCGCAGACTCCAGACGATCGTAGGTGTGATTGACGGCATCTTCGGGGTGGAGATCGCGACCGGACTGGCGTTCGCCAAGTCGAGCCTTGCTGCTGCCTATGCGGCGATACAGCACCAGGCGCGTGCGGCGAGTCTGACCTCGCCACTGCGTCTGGGTCACCTGGTCGTCCTCGAACAGCCCGCCGGGCTTGGCGATCGCACGGAGATGCGCCTCCATGCTGGCAAGCCACGCCTGGGTATACTCGGTATCCAGCAGCCCCGGGCGGGCATAAGCGCGTAGCCGCTCGAGATCCTGACGAGGATCGGTGTCGTCCCGGCCATAGAACTGCACTACCCAGGGGTGGTGATCATTCTCCGGCAGGCTGTCCTGGAGGGCGGCGGTTATCGTATCGCGCACCGCCTCCAAGGCCTCGGTGGAGCGCCCCTCCGTGGGGACTGGGATGACCTCGGCCACCACCCCCACCGACACCCCGTCCTCGAGGAGGAAACACCCAGACTTTGGCAGGTACTCGACCCACGGCAGGCGCGATGCAAAGCTCGGCGCCCGGCGGTAGGCCGCGCGCAGGGACTCCTCGGTGATCGGCTTGCCTCGCGGCAAGGAGAGCGGTCGCCCGCTCTCATCGGTCGCCAGCGCCTGCACCTGTGCAGGATCCCCTACTACCTCACCGGATGCCTCGGAGAGCGAAGCCCCTTGAGTGCCCCCCGCCCCGGAGGGTGGGAAGAACCGACTCATCATGCGATCGAAAGCACTCATTGGCTGCCATCCCCCAGACGCTCGAATGTCACCTGGCCACGCCGGCGCTCGGGTTCAGGAGCCTGTGGCCTGGCAGTCTCACCTGGCATGGCGTACTGCGGTCGCGTATAGAGAGAAAACACCGTGGAGTATCCCGGGATCGGGACCTCAGCACCGGCCAGATGCGGGAAGACGTACATGACCAGGTCGGGATTGGGCAGCCGCGAGAACTGGCTGTAGATCTCGTTGGTGGCGTCGCGGGTGTATGACAGCCGCTGATCTACCATCTCGCCTTCGCTGAGGCCCCGGCGCAACTCGCCACGGGTATCGAGCAGCCCGCGTTGGCTGAGGTTGTCGCCCCCGCTGCCGGCACCACCCTGGCGCCAAAGCTCTTGCATAGACACCCCATCGTGCTGCCACAGCTCGTCCTTGGACGTCGCACAGCCGGACAGCAGGCCCAGCCCCACGACCCCGACGGCTAGCACCATTGCCTTCGATAGCCGCTTACGGCATTTCATAGCGGAGCGATTGGTCACGCCCATAGTGCACCCTCCTGCCCTGGGTTTCGTAGTCGATATGCAGTTCGCGGTCGATGTGGATGGCCACCTCCTCACCCGGGGGCACGAAAATGGCGGCAAACGCCTCCCCATACAGCCGGTTGACCCAGCGCGACATGTCGTTGACCCCGGAGGCCATGATCTGATTGACGGCCTGATTGCCGCTCATGGCGGTAGAGACGGAGCCGTCCGTGTTCATCGTCGAGACAATGTCGCCATCATCACTGAGCAGTGATGCCACGCCGGCACCGGCAGCAGTCAGCAGGGACTGGGTGCCCAGGTACTGCTTGGCATTGCTGCTGCGCTCACCACTGACACAGGGGATGCCGAAGCCATCCGAGATCCAACCGATCTTGGTCCGGGAATCACCCGAGCCACTGTTCACGTCCTCGGGAGTCGGCAGGGTACGGACAGTGCCGTCCTCGAAGACGAAGGTGACCGAGTGCACATCGCCGCGGACACACGACAGTGTCCAGTCGCCGGTCGCGGTGCCACTCATGATCGCCGACTGGACCTCGGGCAACTCGATGCCATTTGCGGTCAGGTTGTCCTGGCCGACGACGACCTTGAAGGGGTACGGATCGGTCACCGTGCCATCCACGGGCACTCGCCCGATGAGTGCGGTCATCGCCAGCGAGCCCATCAGCGTGGAGTTCTCCGGCACGGTGTAGACAGGCTCCACGGTGGAAGCATCAGGCTGGCCCGTCACACGGCTCTCCACTGCGCTGGCCGTGCGCTGCGCGGCATTTCTGGCGGTGCCCGCAGCCTCGCCGAAGGATGTGGGGAAAGTCACCTCTTCCTGAGAGCGGCCACGGGAGGGAGCCTCCTGGGCATCCATCGGCTCGACCCAGGCCAAGCCTGAGGCACCTGCTCCGCCCCGTACATAACCATTGGCAGCGGGTGATCCCCCGCCCTCGAGGCCCAGTCCGATGGGGAGGTCGTCCTGGTCGCCTCGGTCCTCGACACGCCGCTGCAGCTGGTTGAGCTGCCGTTGCAGCGTGCTCAGCATGCCCTGGTCCTCTCGGCCCTGCTGACGTGCCGTGGCCTCCTGCCGCTGCCGCTCGGCACGCAGCGCCGATTCGATCTGTTGATCGACGTTTCGTGCCTGCTCTCCGAGACGCTCATTCTGCTGTCGCAGCGCTTCGCTCTCGGCCCGGGAGCGTTCCAGATCATCGCGCATCGACTGGACCTGCCCCACCAGGGTGGCCACCGTGTCCTGGGGGGTATCCCCCTCGACACCGAGGGCCCGCAGCTCATCCTGGGTCAGCTCCAGGGTGGGGTCGGCCTGGGGACCGCTCGTCTCGCGGTCACCCCCTCCCCCGCTACAGGCCCGCATCATCACCATGATCACCACGACAACCAGCACCGGCACCAGGATCTTCAGCAGTCCATTGCTCTTCATGCGTCGTCCCCCTCTTCCCTGGTATCGGACGGCAGAAGGATCGCCTGGGCGAGGCTCCCACCACGGGTCACGACGAACACCGTGGTGGTGTCCTCTACGCTCCCCCTGGGACCGATACTCGGATGCATGAACGTGGCACTGTACAGGTCACCCTGGAGCCAACGTGGATCCAGCTCGAAGGCACGGCGGCGATCCTGGTTGTCGAGACGAACAGCTGTCACCGTATAGCCGTCCAGGGTCCATGCTGCGAGGGGGGTGGCGGTCAGCGGCAAGGCCGGCAGCAGGGTCGGTAGCGACTCAGGCAGACGCATCGGCACCCGACGCACACCGGGTAGTGTCTCGATGGTACGCAGCGGCGAATAGAGGGACTGGGCCGCATGGCGAGTCAGGGCAACCGGCGTCGGTGAGCGAGGTCCGGCATTGGCCTCACGGCTGCCCGTCGACCGCTCCTCTTCGACCGCCTCGGTCGGTCGCTGCGCCTCAACGATGCGGATATCCTCGTCGCTCGCGCCTTGCCGGGCCGACAGGTCAACCAGCAGGATCTCGCCGCTCTCGACGTCCTGCAGCTGCACCCGCTGGGTATCGAAATCCTCGTGAGCGAGTAGATAGAGCACTCCACCGGTGCTCTGTACCCGCAGGATGTCGGGATCGGCGATCGCCGCAGGCAGCCCGACCCGGACGTTGCGATCCAGCACCACGATCCTCTCACTGCCCGTGGGCAACGGGATGGACAACGGCCGGCGATTCCACTCCATAATCTCCACTGCCCAGGCAGGCAGAGCCATCAGCACCCCGGCCGCGAGCAGCGCCCCACGACGAATCAGGCTCATGAGTCATCTCCTTCCCGATTGGGGTTTGGCATCTCCAGGCGCTGTGGCGTGCCGTCAAAGCAATCGATCTGCAGGCCCCAGGGATTGTTGGCTGGATCAACATCGGCACGGACTACCCGCAGGGGGTAGCGGATGTACACGTCTCGCACCGGAGTACCGGCGTACCGTTCATCGATCGCCAGGTCCAAGGTCACCACCCAGGAGTCACGACTCAGGATCTCGACCGCCTCGGGACGGTAGCCCCGACCGGGGATCTCGTAGATGCCCCGTACCCGGTTATTGAGCTCGTTGCTATTACGGCGGCGCTCGTATTCGCGGGTAAGCTCGATCTGGCATGAGGGCGTCAGGAAGTGCTGGTAGGCATAGAGATTCCGGCGATAGTCAGTCTCGCCGTTGCTCGGCCAACGGTTGAGCTGTTGCCAGACATACCAACTGAAGGCATAAACACTCGAGGGATGAACCTCCCACCAGGCCCGGGTGCTGCCACTGCGCAGGTCCGGGGGATTGTGGATGGTCAGGTCCTGCGGAGCGCTTTTCCACCCCCACCACAGGGCCCCGCACGCGATCACCAGCACCGCGATGATGCCGCGCAAGGTCAGAATATGGGCGTCACGGGCGGACAGTGCATGGCGATATCGGCTCATGAGCGGCCTCCCTTCAGAGGCGTATCACGCCGGATCCGATAAACGGTCGAGTTTGTGATGAGTGCCGCGCCCTCTCCGATAGGAAAGCCGGCACTCGCCAACCGCCAATGAAGATTGCGATAGAGCCAAGTGGTGGAGCGGCCCCGGCGAAGCCGACGCATGATCGTCCCACCAAACCAGATCGCTCCCCCAGCAGTGGCGAATGCCACGGTAGGCACCATGGCGACGACCCCCAACAGCCAGGCAATCACGATGCCTACTGGCAACCCCGTGGCGAAACCGATGGCAGCCATCAGGACAACCTCACGCCCCGTCATGCCACGAAATACCACTGGAGGCTCGTTCAATCGCTTCGGGATGAAGGCAATGTTCGACATGATGCCTACTCCCCTTACTGGGACAGGATCGGCGCGGCTTCCGTCGCCAGCCAGATGATGGCGAGGATCAACACGACCCCCACCAGAATGGTGACGGCGAACTTGCTCCAGGTCTCCCGTTCGCGCGCCTCCTTGAAGGAGGCCACCGATGCGGTTCCCACGACCATGATTGCCACCACGGCCAGCACCAAGCCCAGGAGAATGGCGCCGTCATAGAGATAGCCCTGCGCCATCGACATGAATCCCCCTTCCCCTTGGGAGGGCGCTTCAAGTTCCGGCAGCCCCTGCTGAGCGAGTGCAGTGGCAGGTACCCCGGCTAGTGCCGTAATTGCCAACATCCAGCGTTTTGCCAAGCATGCTGAGCGAGAGAAGATTGCGGATTTCATGTATTCACTCCTTTGGTTACACGTCGTTGCTGCGTTGCCAGCCGTTCAAACGAACAGCCAGATGAAAACCAGGATCAGCACTAGCAGGCGCACAGCCGCTGAGCCCAGCACTTCCCCATCGACGTTGCCCTTGGCCCAGCCGCGGTACGTCGAGATGAGTGCCCAGGCCGCCCACAGGATGGCTGCCACGCAGCCCGTCGCAGCCAGGACAAGGAAGATCGTGTTGGTGTCGAAACCAGCGGCCACCTCAAAGGCCTCGGCGCTATCCATCAGCGAGCCTCTCCCAGGTAGTCACCGGAGAGCGGCAATGGCTGTCGTGGAGGCAAGCGAGGCGGGGCAAGGTATTCGTCGATACCGTCAATGATGCTGTCGAGGTCAGCACGGAGTTGTCGGGTGTCGAGAAAGTGGCGGTGAGTTTCCGGGTCAGCGTTGGCCTGCCGGGCCTCCAGGCGACCGACGACGATCCCAACCTGCTGCAACTGCTCCTGGATGACCGCCAGGTCGCGGCGCAGGATCTCGTCGTGCACCTCGGCCATGGCAGGCAGAGATGCTGGTAGAACAGCAGCAAGCGCACAGACGGTGGCGACGGAACGAAGGCGGGAACGTGATGACATTGGCTCAGCCCTGCGATGAGTAGATACGCGCATCATCAGGGGAACTGGCGACCAGTTCAGCCATTAATGTTAAGCGATCAAGCGAGGTATTCCGGGAAGAAAGACGCCCCGAAGGGCGTCAAGGGGCTCAGGGAGAGCGTAACATTAGAGATACTTCTTGAAGCTGCCACTGGCGATGCTGATCATCAGCCCGAACAGCGCCGCGCAGGGCAAGAGGAACACATTGGGGTGGATGGCGAAGGGCACGCTCAGGTAGATGATCCAGCCCACCACGAAAATCGGCCCCACCGTGCGCTTCGCATGATGGTAGATGAATGCCGACTCGCGTCCTGCCCCGAAGCGGCGCAAGTCGCGACGCACCAGGCCATCGACGAAGCCCACGAGCCCCGCGAGGGCAAACAGTGGCGACGTCAGAGCCAGGATGACTACCCGGGTCAGCGTCATCAACGTGACATAGATGGCTGCCTGCAGATACTCGTGCAGAGTACCGATCCAGCCCCCCCTATCGGCATTGCTCTCGAGTAAGGAGGCAATCCCCGTCCACACGAAGAGCCAGTGGTATGCCTGGCCGATGAACCAGGTCGCCGACTCTACCGGTCGTGACAGTACCAGTGAGCGAGAGAACTCCGAGTCCAGCCAGCTCATCTCACGCATCATCGTGGCCCTGGCATGCTCTGCCCCCGGTTGCTCCCACCACTGCCAGTAGATTCCCGCCCACTCGATCACTATCGAGCACAGCAGCGACACCAGCAGGATGCCCAATAAGCGCATGGGGATTCCCAGCGACCGCGAGAAGAGCCCGGCACGTCGCTGCTGTGTCTGCTCAGCGGTCTTGGTCGCCATCGGGCTCTCCCTCTACCATCGATCGCTGTCCCAGCGGCAGGCCCCAGTTCATTAGCTGCTCCATGGCGCCTCCCTCTCGTCCTGATCCCCCCCCATGCTCATTCCCATGCCACCCGGCGGAGCCTGGTAGATCGCCTGGCGAGCGCCCTCCCGGAACTCGGCCGGGGGCTCAAACTGGATGGGCGCTGGCATGACCTCCTCCCACCAGCGTTCGCCAGTGCTGTACTGCGAGCGCATGCCTTCCGCGATGTCCTGGATCCCCTGGGGGATGTTCTTGCCCTTGTCGGGCAGCGGCAGCGGCATGCGGATCTTCCACAGCTGCCCACCCTCGAGCAGGGCAAAGGCCTGGCCCTTCGGCAGGCTCACCACATCCGCGGGCTCGAGCATGGGCACCTGGACGGTGCTGATCCGGTCACCGCCGGAGCTGGTGAAGTCCACCGAGCTGTCCACGTCCGGGTTGTCCCCCGCCATGGACACCTGCATGCGGGTCGCCACGTTGACCTTGCGCAGCTGATCGGTCAGCAGCCGAGCGGTGCGCTCCTCACGGACCCTCAGCATGGCCAGGTTGTTGAAGTTACCGATGACCTGCCCTGCCTTGGCGGCATTCCCAATGCGTGCCTCGATGTCACTCATGGTCTGGGTGTAGGCCGTCACCTGGATGCCGGCGCCGCCACCCTTGTTGATCAGCGGGATGAACTCATCGCCCATCAGCTCGTTGAATTCGTCGCAGTGCAGGCTGATCGACACCTTGCCGGACTTCTGCCCAGATACCTGGGGCAACCCATCGTCGACACCATGCTTGTAGATATGGCCCGCCACCGACACCAGGTCGGCGAACATGGAGTTGCCCACCGCCTGGGCTACCTCGAAGTCTGACAGCGCGTCGAGCCCGACGTAGACGATGCCACGCTTACGAATGATCTGCAGCCAATCGAAGATCGGCCGCGGATCCTCCAGGTCCTGATAATCGGGCGACAGTAGCTCGGCGATCCGTCCCGTGGTCAGCTTCTCGAGCAGAGGCAGGAGCGAGGCCACGATCTTGTCGAAGTAGGTCTTGTCGTAGCGCACCGCGGACCGCAGCCCCTCCAGAACGGAGTCACGTACCTTGACCTGCTGCAGGTACTGCTCGATGGCCACCACACGCTTGTCGCGGCCTTTCATCGCCATCGGAATGTTCTTGTCGTTGAGCTTGCTCTCGATCTCGCTGATCGTGTCCCAGGCGTTGGGGTGGTGCTTGGTCAGCATCTGCTGAGCGTACTCGATCAGCAGCGCATCGATGTTCACCACATCCGAGAGGATCTGGTCATAGGATGGCCGCTGTCCCAGGGCGTGCCTGGCCCGGGACACGATATTGACGAATCGCCAGGCAAACTCGCGGAACGCCGCGCTGTTACCCTCGCCGGATAGCTGGCCGGCAATGCGGGTGGCTACCTCGGAGATGCGCCCGAACCTGCCCACCGCGTTGTAGCGGGCACTGATCCCGGTGTAGCCCAGGTGGAACACATAGAAATCATCCCCCCGCCCGGCCCGCAGCGCTTCGATGTACATGCGGATCATCAGGTCCGCATCCCCCTTGGGATCGAAGCAGATCACCACATCATGCGACTCCCGGTGGATGTCCTGGGTGATCATCACCTCGGCCAGGCGCGTCTTGCCGACCCGCGTGGTGCCCTCCACCAGGGTGTGGCCAACCCGCTCCCCCAGGGGCAAGTAGACATCGATCTCCCGCCATTCCACGGCATGCAAGGCAGGCATCCCCCCTACTGGCGGGAGTGGACGGACAGGGTTGAGCGCGCTGTCTGCGCTCAGCAACCGGATCACGATGTACAGTGACCGAACACGCTCCAGGCGATTCTCCAGCGTGCGAGCAAAGCGATAGAGTCGCGAGGGCCTCACATACTGTTCGGTCTCAGGCTGTTGGCTTTCGTGCAGTCGCTGGGTGTGGCGGGCCTCCCACTTGAAGCCCTTGCCCAGCCACAGGCTGCGTTTGCTGACGGGGATTTGATCGCTGCGCAAGGCAAAGCGCGGCAGGCGGCGCATGTTGCGGCGATAGCGCAGTACGATCCACCCCTGCCGGCCCCGCCACAGCCCGAAGGCGGCGAACCCGGCCGCCATGCCGATCCCCACGTTTGGCGTCAGGGCCAGGGCCCAGGGCGCGAACAGGCACATCATCGCGCAGGCCAGACACACTACAGCCGTATTGAGCTCCACCGCAGGCCGAAGTAGCGACTCGAGGGGGTGTGCTTGCTTCACGGCTCGCCCTCCTCGGACACCGTGACTTCCGCGGGCCCGTCAGTGTGCAGATGCTCGAGTACCTGGGTAGCCAGGTCAGTAAGTGCTCCATCGTCCCCCAGGCTGGCCAGGGTGGCGTGGTAGTGATGGCCATCACATCGACTTGCCGTGGTAAAGCCGTGCAGCAAGCGCATCAGCTCCGCATCATCGCAGGACGAGGACTGGAGAAAGACCACCAGGGCACACAGGCGCGGATCCCGCCCCTGGTACACCCTGGGCAGGGCGTGCTCACCGAAGCCGTCTTGGATCGTCGCTATCTGCTCCCAGGCCTCGGGCGGGAGCACCGCGCTGGCCAGCTCCAGGAACAGGGTATCCAGCGCCTCGAGACACTCAACCTGGGCGACAATCCGCTCTGCCTCCAGAGGTCTACCAAGCCGGACTGAGGTGAGAGCACTGATCATGAGTAGGCGAGCAGCGAAGAGTCGATGTTGTTGATGATCGTCATCGACAGGCGTGGGGCCTATCTTGGGTACATCCAGCTCATCGAAGGCAATGTCAGGAAGCATCTATTCCCCTCACTGCTCGAGGCCGGTGGCAGTAATCAGCACCGGGAAATGTGACAGCCCCAAGCGTCCGGCCAGGTCGTCCCCGGACATCGGCCGCATCTCAAGTCCCTGTGCCAAGGTCCTCAGCTGCTCCAGTCCCTCCAGGTCCTGAACCTGGACCACGAGTCCCACGGCATTCAGCTCTCGCAGGATCTCCCCGCGCTCATCCAGCCATGCAGCGGACAGGTCATCATCGCCAACCAGGAAGAACGGCGTCGTACCGGCTGGCAGATCCAGCGAGCGAGCCTGGACCAGCCCCGGCGTCATCAGCTCGCTCACCACCGGCAGCATGTCCCGCTCGCTGATAGACACCGGCGCCCTCGGATCGGGCACATAGCCCTGCTCCTCTGGCACGCCAGCCATGCCGATGGCCACGTAGTAAGGTCGAGCAGGCTCGCCGCCATAGTCAGCCACCACCGTGAGTGATGGCAGAAGGTCAGCAGCAAGATCTCCCGAGTGCTCAGGAAATGGTTGAGCCAGCACCGGATGCAGGGCTGCTGCAGCCAGGCCAGCGAAAGAGATCAGGACCCGATTCATACGAGATTCCTTATTCTATTGTGCCGCCACGAGGCGATCCCACCGAACGTCCGGGTCGATCCATGACACCGGCTCCACGGGGGCAACCCAGATCAGGGCCCTATCGGCGGTAATCGGCGCTCCGGCAGGCACATGGACGGGAGCAGGATTGCTTGGGGACGCTGCCACGGCAGGAACCCCCAGGTCCTCCACCGTGGAGATTTGAGGACTAGCCGTTGCTGGCATCTGATCTGGCTGGAGCTCCAGTCGAGCCAGATTGGCCGCTACCACTCGACGGTAGCGGGCCGCGGGCGCACCTCCGGCAGGCCGGTGATAGCGTCCAGCGGCGACCAGCCAGTCGTCGGTACCACTGTCATCGAAGTGAGAGCGCAACAGCTTTGCGGCCTCATCAAGGTTGGCGTAGGGATCCAGGGCGTCACACGGATCGACAAAGCGATTTCCGGCCCCGAAGAGCTGAGGCTGCCAGCGATAGTTGAGCTGTGCGATCCCCACGTCGATCACCTGGGTCTGACCCAGTGCCTGGTACAGGGCCGTACAAGCAGCATCACGACTTTCGAAATAGTAGCCCTTCCCGGCCACATTCAGTGTCCAGGGCCACGGCCGCCGGCCATTCTCGAGCGTGATGGCAGATTCAGTGGATGCCAAGGCGTAGAGGACCTCGGGCGGTACCCCATGACTTTGCGCCGCTACTACGTAGGCCTCGGGCACATCGGTACCCGCCACTGCGGAACTGGCACCGATCAGCCACAAACACACCACGCAGGACAGTGATGACAGGGAGAGGGAGCGTCGCGCACGCATGGGCATCTCCCGGCCTACCGGCTGAAGATCTGGGGCACACTCTCCTGGGTCACCCCCAGAGAGGCATCGATCTGCCCATGGTTAAGGGTGATCTCACGAGCCTGTACCCGGGAGACTGGGATCGAGCGCTCCCGTGCCCATTGCCTGATGACGCCGTCATCACCGTCGGAATCGATGACGAACACATCCATGGGTACGCCGCTATCGAGCAGTTGAGCGACGGCGGCGTCACACTCGCCGCAATCCCGTGCCGCGACATGGACACTCAGGCGAGAGGCGTGAGTCTGGGTAGACGAGTCAGCGAAGACGCCGACCTGACCCTGTGTCGCCTCCAGGAAGGGTGCGATCGGCAGTTCATTGGGGTAGAGGCGTTGCCAGGCTTCGTCATAGGCCTGCTGAAACGCAAGCTCACTCTCGACCCGGGCCTTCTCCACCTCCACCAACAGCTCGGCGTAGCGGCGGCGTTCCTGGTCGCTGCGAGCCTCGACACCGAGCGCCGTCAGCGGATCGAGGTCCGGCGACCAGATCCCCCGGGAGCCCTCCATCAGTGTCTCGTAGCGCTCCCACTCCTGATCGGTCAGGCCCCATTCGCGAGCCTCGGCACGCAGGGTATCGCGCACACTCGACTCCTCCACCCCCAGCGATTCCTGAGTCATCGACTGCTGGGCCAAGGCAGTATGAGTCGCCACGATCAGACCCAAGCCAAGGGCCAGGCCTCCCGTCCACCGCAGGTTCCATGACAATTCCGGCTTCATGAGCTTCATGCGTTCTCCTCCCCTCTCCCTAAAGCGGCACCGTCACCGACCGACCGCGATACAAGAACTCTGCGGAAGCACCACGGATCGATACCAGCTGCCACTCCCCTTGAGCATCGCGTTCCCCTAACAGCCGCACCTGACCCAGTGAGTTCACCGGACCACTGCCAGTCGCGATGCTTAGATAGGGCCGTCCGCCACGATGCTCTACTCCCGAGATACGGAACGGCGGCCGCGGCGGTGCCGCTGGCCGGGCAGGCGCCGACTGCTGAGCTGTCTGAGCGTTGCGCGCCTCCTCCGCTTCTTGCTCGGCCTTCTCAACAGCGGCCTCAGCCTCTTGAAGCTCCCTATCCAGTCGCTCAGAGAGGGCCGCCAACCTGACTTCGGTCTGAGACATGAATCGCCCGACCCCCTCCTCGAGGGCATCTAAACGGGCATCGGGGCTCTCTCCCCCAGCCAACCGCTGAACCTGCTGACGAAGCTCGGCATCGCTGTCCTCAAGGAGCTGAGCAATCTCGGTCAAGGCGCCGAGACGCTCCTCCATTGAGGCCAGCACCTGCAGGCGCTCCTCGATGAGCTGCACATCCGCCCGAGTGCCGGCCAGGTTCAGTCTCAGCTCCTGCAGGGGATCCTCGCCGCCACGCTCTCCTCCCCGGCCAGTGATGGCCAACGCACCAACCAACACCACGAACAGCGCGCCCGCGGCACCCGCCATGGGCAGGAAACGCTTGAATAGGGGCTTGCGTGAAGACGGCTTCTCAAGATGGTCCTCCGGCTCCGCGGACAATGGCGTCGCCTCGGAAACTGTCATCGGCTCCTCGGGGGTTTCAGGCGTTGAGGTGTGATCACTCATCGCTCACCTCCACAGTCACCGTTCCAGACGCGGCGACGGGCGCAATCGTCTCGACGGTCTCCACGGTGCGGATATCGCGCTGCTCGTAGCAGACCTGACGCCTGACCGGATCTGCTTCCAGTTCCCAGGCATCGCCGGCCAGCACCTGCAGCGCCTCGCGCAGCGGCATCGGCCCCAGACGGTAATGTGTGGCGGGAAGCGGACGGCTGAACAGCCACCGCTGGTGGACATGGGTAGGCTCGCACAAGGTAAAGCCAGTGTGCTGGAGGGTATAGCGGATGCCATCGCCTACGGTGGTCGACACACTCGGTGGAACCCGAACATTCACGACTTGCTCGAGCAAATGGCGCTGCCCCAATGGGGCCCGTGTGGTCACCAGTTGGTAGCGCCCGGTGCGCAACACTTCGACGGGGATGAGGTCGTTGTCGTAGACATCGGGATCCACGATGCCACGCCGAGGCGGGTTCGGCCCGGTCACTACGCGACGTTCTCTCGTCACGGCCTGGGACTCGGCCAGAGGTGAAATCTCGAGTGGTGTGGCAGCATCCACCGTTCGGGTCTCGGCACCGGACTGATCCAGTTGCTGATGAGCACACCCAGCCAACAGTGCCAAGGCCACACTGCAAGTCAGGAGTCGGGGAAGGGAAGGAATCATGTCGGCCTCGCGAAGCTCTGATCGGAATCAGGTTCACGGTGCCGTTAGGGGGTGGGTGGGTCGACAGGGAATGTTAAGTTGGATCAGAGGACTTTTCGCAAACCGGAGTGCTCCGCTGGAGCACCCGGCCTGGAATATGGTGAATGAAACGAAGAGACGTCTACCTGCCGGAAGGGGTAGAGCGAAAAATAGCAGGCCACAATGTGCGTCTACAGCCATGTCCCTCCAAGCCATGAACTGATCAAACCCACACCCGATCCGATGGTGGCATACGATCGGCAATCGCCAACGGCGACTATGCACGGCCTCTCCCGCACAAAGGGATCCCATTGGTTAAGCGGCGGGCACCGCCTGAGTGAAGCCACCGACAATCCGGCCAGCGAACCACCTCCTGGAGGTAGTTCGCTGGCCGGACTGGCGAAAGGTAAGGGGTGGCCAACACACCAGGTTGGCCGAGGTGAACAATGCCTCAAACCCTCCAGCGCCAACTGGTTCTCACCTAAGGTCTTGAGTGAGGATGAGGGCGTTTCCTCTCGTGAGGCGTAGGAAACTTCGGGACGTGAGCCTCTCGGACTCAAAGGGCGTCACTGATGACCGTCAGTGACCAACGGGGTACGCCGTCATTATGGCACCCTCATCGAGATGGTCAACACGGCGACAACGCCTGGACTACGAACTTTCAACAAGATATGACGAACAAGGGGCCGTTTCAGAGCCAGCGCAATGGTGCTGGAACCTCGATCGATTCCTCGACCACCCTCAACTTCACTGACGGCTCCGCGCCCCACTGCCCTTCCGCTTCCCCCGACGCTGGCCGATATTCACGATCCCCTTGCACTCCGGGTACCGGGTGCAGCCCCAGAATGGCCCGTTCTCGCTCTTCCTCTTGCGCATGGGCGCCCCGCACTCCGGGCACTTCTGGGTTGGTTGCTGAGGCAGTGTCATCGACACCCCAGCGGCATGCTGGACCAGTTTGCCGATAAGAGTGGTCTGACGATCCATGAACTCTTCCAGCTTCAGGCGACGCGATGCCACGTCATCCAGAGACTGCTCCCACAACGCGGTCATCCCGGGAGCGGTCAGTAGCGCCGGCAGTGCGCCGATCAGCTGCTGCCCCGTTGGCGTCGACACCAGGGCACGTCCCTTGCGCTGCAGGAAGCCCCGCTTGAGCAGCGTGTCGATGATGCCCGCCCTGGTCGCTTCGGTGCCGATCCCCGCCGTCTCCTTCAGTCGCGTCTTGAGCTTCTCATCCTGCTCGAACCGGGCGACGTTCTTCATCGCCGCGATCAGCGTTCCCTCGGTGAAAGGCTTGGGTGGGGTGGTCTGCTTGGTCAGCACTTCCAGGGACGACACCGCGCATGCCTCCCCCTGGGCCAGCACCGGCAAGGCCTGGGCACCGTCATCCTCCTTGTTGCCGCCGGCATCACCCTCATCGCCGTCCTTCCCCTTCGGAAACAGCTCTCGCCATCCCTCAACCCGGACCTGCCGCCCCGTGGCCACGAAATCCTCCCCCTCCAGCTTCACTACCACATCGGTCTGGTCGTACTCGTGGGGCGGCAGGAACTGGGCAAGGTAGTGGCGACGAATCAGATCGTAGAGGTTGCGTTCGGGCTCACTCATCCTCGAGAGATCGCAACGTGAGGTCGTGGGAATGATCCCGTGGTGAGCCGTGATCTTGCTGTCGTTCCAGACGCGGCTCTTGCGCATCAGATCCAGGCGATCGCGAAGCGAGGAGAGTCCCGGATCCGATTGCAAAAGCGCCGTCACGACCACCTCAGCTTCATCCAGCATCGAGACCGGCAGATAGCGGCAGTCGGTCCTGGGGTAGGTGGTGGCCTTGTGGGTCTCGTAGAGCGACTGGGCGATGTCCAGCACCTGCTGGGCCCCATAGCCGAAGCGCCGTGATCCCTCCTGCTGCAGCGTCGCCAGGTCCATCACCAGTGGCGGTGCTTCTTTCTTGCGCGCCGTCTCCAGGTGGGTAATCCGGCCTTGGCCGCCCGAAGCACGCTGTACCAGTGACCGGGCAGCCGTCTCGTTGATGCAGCGGCCCGCCTCATCGAGCAGCGACTCGTCACGCGGTTTCCACTTCGCCTTGAAGGCCCCGCCCTGGGCCTGGAACAGCCCCACGACATCCCAGAAGGGCTTGGGCACAAAGTTAGCGATCTCACGATCCCGATCGACCACCAGCCTCAGGGTCGGCGTCTGCACCCGCCCCACCGACAACACACCGTCATGACCCTGCTGGCGAGCCATCACGGTATAGGCTCGGGTCAAATTCATGCCCACCAGCCAGTCGGCACGGCTGCGACCGAGCCCGGCCAGGTAGAGGGGATAGGTCGAGTCCCCGGGCCGAATGTCGGCCAGCGCCTTGCGGATCGAAGCATCGTCCAGTGCCGACAGCCACAGCCTGGTCACCGGCCCCCGGTAGCCGCAGTAGTCCAGGATCTCTCGGGCGATGGTCTCGCCCTCGCGGTCAGCGTCGGTGGCCACCACCACCTCGGAGGCCTCGCCCAACAACTTGCGAATCGCGGAGAACTGCTTGCGGCCGTCCTTCTTGATCTCCAGCTTCCAGGACGTCGGCAGGATCGGCAGTGTCTCCAGCGCCCAGCGCTTCAGCGCCGGATCGTAGGCCTCGGGCGGGGCCTGCTCGAGCAGATGCCCGAAGCCCCAGGTCACTACGGTGCCGTTGCCTCGCAGGCAGCCGTCACCCTTCTGGCCGGCGCCCAGCACCTTGGCAATGTCTCGAGCCTGGGACGGCTTTTCACAAAGGAATACACGCATCATCTTCTCCCATCACAACATGGGAGAAGCATTCGGTTATCTCAGACCAGGAAGAAGGGCAAACCATAACGCTGAATTTAATGATTACTCCTGCTGCGGCATCGCCGCTGAGACAAAGTGGCTACTGCCACGAACTCCCAAGGAGCACACTATGTCCCGCGATCCCCATGACGCCCTCAACAACCCGGCACACCTGGATGAGAATCCACCGCCCGCTGACGAGGCCGATCTTTCCTGCGATGAGTACATGGTCTTCGCCATGCATACCTCTCACCCCAGGCCAATCACCCAATCCCCTGGGTCCCTTCATACTCTCGGTACCCTAGCCGCGCCCTCTCCCGAGCATTCAGTTCATGGATCCAGTCCTTGAGCCCATAGACATCCCGCTGGGCCTCTAGCGTGAAAGTGGGGTGGGAGCGATCCACGGTATCCATACGCAGTGTACCGATCCCCAGCAAGCGCTGTAGCAACGGCCGGTACGCGGTCAGGTCTCGCACCCTCACCAACTCAAGCTGATCGCGCTGCCGGTTGAGGATACCCCGAGTATATCGGAGTCGCTGACTCGTAAACTCGTATTCAGTGGTCTTCAGCACCAGGAGGCGGTAAGCCGGAGGCATGGCACATATGATCCAGACACCCCCCAACAGCCAGTAGAACCAGCTGTTGAAGGGGAAGGCATCACCCATGAGACTCGCCACCAGACTGGCGACCCAAGTGACCTGGCTATCAAAATGAAAGAGCCCCCATGTGATGAGACAGGCCAATCCCCCCCAGTAGAGCAAGCTCGGGATCGCAGCTCGAGCTGACGGCTTGAGGACCCTGAGGTCCTTCTCCACACCACCCTGCTTCAGCTTCCTAGATGCCCCCATCGGTCTCGACTGCTCTACTGAATCAGGATCAATCATGAATCCACCCCCTGCGCGTCATGTACGGAATGCTGCCTCGGCCGCACCCTCCCCAAATCGAATGCCTCCAGGGCCAGCTCGGGTGACTCGCCTTGGAACACATGCCCATGGACCATATCCCGCACGACCCAGCCCTCACCTTCAAACTCAGGCAGGCATGCCAAACGCAGGTACCCGACCTCCTTGGCCGGGTACCCTGGACACCGCTCGTTGAGGACGTGCGCTTCACTCTCGCGTTGTGGAACTAGACAATAGATCGTCATGGCCGCAGGCCTCACCGAAGGGCAGCCTCGGCCCGCTGACGAAGTGCCGCTCCCATGCCTTCGCCAGAGAAGTGGTCATTGCCTGCGGGTGCAAACTCGAAGTTGACATGGGAGCCGCTGCCACTGCGCTGAATCTGCGCCTTGAGCACAATGCTGTGCTGCACTCCACCAAGGGTCTGGTCGGCGTAGTCACTGAGCTCATAGTAGGTTCCAGGGGTGGCATTGAAGTGCCAGGCGCTGTCCATCATGGCGAGCCGATGTTGCCGATACCCCGGATTGAAGTCGTCACGAGAGCGGAAACCGAATTCCTGGCGCAGCCTTGCGTATGCCAGGTCGACGTCCAATCCAGTCTCGATGCCGAATCGCCCACGGCTACTCACCCCTGCAGCAACCCTCGGCTCACCTTGTTCAGCTGCAACAGCCTCCTGAGCGCTAGAATCCTGCTGCGGCTCGTAGTTGATAGGCTGCCCAGTAATCGGGTTATTGATACAGGTCAGGCACCGCCCCTGCGAGTAGAGGTGGTCGGTGGTGGTGCACCCGGTGATGGTCACCGCCACGACACCAGCCCCCATCAGAGCCCACAGCTTACGCAGCTCCATCATTCCCCCCCTGCTTCCATGCCAGTGGAATGTTCGTAGCCACCTTGCTGGGATGGCTGCTGTTGGCCCTGACGCTCGCCCTGGCCCTGGCCCTGGCCCTGGCCATACCCAGGCTCCATCTCTACCCGTGCAACGCGGTAGGGCAAGATGCCAACACGCGCCCCAGTAACCTTGAAGGCTGACCGCTCCTGGCCAGTCTCGTCCTTCCAAGTATCCTGCACCATCTGGCCCAGTACCTGGATGCGCTGTCCACGCTGATACAGCGGGGCCCACTGTTCCACATCACGCCCCCAGATTTCGACATTCGCCCAGAACCCTCCACGATCCACCAGGCCTTCATCGGTGGGCACCGGGTTATCGAAGCGGACGTTGAGGCGCAGCACACCCCGAGGCGGCTTGTTTCCATTCCCGGGGAACATCTTGAGGGTGGGATCCGATCCGACATTACCCTCGCCGATAAATCGTGTACTCATCTCACAAACTCCCTGTACTGGACTTGAGCTGCCACTGTCGCTGCTGATGCCAACCCTGGCCCAGCAAAAATGTTAAGTGCGCGCGATAGCGTTTCAGACCTCTCCCGACATCACCTGCTCAGCGCGCTCGAAGTTGGCGATCACAGAGCGAAGCTGCTTCAGCTCAGCATTGATCGCCCCAGCCCTGGCGTTGAACAGGATGCGCTTCATCTCCAGGTCGTAGAGCTTCTGTCGCATCGCCTCCGTGATGTCCTTCCGAGCCATGGCCCCCTCCCAGAAGGCCGTCCCCATCTTTGACGCCCGCCGGTCCCGCCAACGCAGGTAGGGAGCTCGCTTCCCCCGATCTCCATGCAGACGAATCGAGATCCCGAGTCTGAACAGCAGACCTGAGTTGTATTCCTGCTCCAGGTTCGCCCCCTCCTGTGCCAGTGCATCAGCCTCCTGCTCCAACTCATCCCGCAATCGGAGCACTCCCCCCTTACCCTTAAAAAAGGGTTTTAAAAACCCCTTTGCGTAGGGATTTGGTGAAGAGCCACCGTAGCGATCTGGTGAGGGATGCTGAAGGCGATGTGGTGCGGCAGGGTCGAGTGCCATGTCAGTGATTCCTGTGTCATTCAATCGTCGAATCTGGCCCAGCTTCCCTGCGCGGGCTCCCATGTTGTAAGTCGCTGCCCCAGTACCTCAGCGATCCCGGGGTGTTGCCAGTGGCAACACTTCCAGCTGCCCCAGGGTGTTGGACCCTCCAACACTTGCCTCAGCGGTGCTGGGTGATGGCAGTGCCATCACCCCGAGGCCTTCCCCAGGCCGGCCAAATCCTAAGCCTGCTTGGTGGTAGTACCAACACTCTCCAGGCCGGCTAAATCCTAAGTGTGCTTGGTGGTAGTACCAACACTCCCCAGGCCAGCCAACTCCTAAGTTTGCTTGATGGTAGTACCAACACTCCCCAGGCCGGCTAAATCCTAAGTGTGCTTGGTGGTAGTACCAACACTCCCCAGGCCAGCCAACTCCTAAGTTTGCTTGATGGTAGTACCAACACTCCCCAGGCCAGCCAACTCCTAAGTTTGCTTGATGGTACTACCATCACCCATTGCCGATTCTTTGCCCCCGCTTGATTCAGTCTCCACCTTGTCCTCTGTCTCAGTGGCAGGGCCGGCTGCTGTGACAGGACCTGACGTGGCAACGGATTGCTGCGGCTTCTGGATATCAGGGGCATACGGGCTGCGGCGGGTTCCCTTGAGAACATCCTCGGGGAGCTCTCCGAACTTCTCGCGAGCCTCCCGCGCCTTGGCGTTGTTGGCGGCAAAGTCATCACGGGTCACGCCGCTATAGCCTGGGTATCGCGCCGGAAAGGCACACAGGCTACGGATCTCATGGTTCACTGCTTCGAGGAACCGGGCGGAATCCCGACGTGTCATCAGCGCCACATGGGTAGCCAACAGGATATTCCGGGCCAGGCGGTCAAAATCGATCAGCAGGCGCAGGGCCAACCAGCCTTGCTGTCCACCGGTGTAGACCGGGGTCGTGAACGGCTGCTGGTTGACGTTCTCCTCGATAGCCAGCTCGCTCGGGATCTGCTCGAGCAGCGCTTCAGCGTCGGCCATGGCCTCATCCAGCTTGGCCCTAACCTCCGCCAACTTCTCGTCGATGAGTAGCATCCAGTGATCCGCGTACGGATCATCGCGAGTCACGTTGCGCTGCACGGCGCCGGCGAGAAACAGGAACTGGCGCATCCCGATGATGGGAGGCTTGCCGCTCTCGGCATTGCGGCCCCACCACGCCTTGGTGGCATGGTAGGTGTGAAGGCTCAGATTGATCTTGGAGCGCAGGGCGCCCATCGAGTTGGTATCTGCTGCCATGGCTGGTCTCACTTCTCCTTGGTGATGCCAAGACTCTCACCCGGTCGTGCTGTGGCGGGCCAGAGGAAATCATAAATTCACCCATAGGCATTTCTTGCCCAGGGGTTCCGCGAATCCGTGATCACCTCCGGATCCCCAGGCTGGCCAGTAGCTCCTGGCGTGCGGCCTGTCCATCAATTTGCTGCTTCTGGCCTTTGGCCTCCTCGCCCGTGGGCTCACCAGGAGCTCGTACCGCGATAGGACCAGGTGACACCGGCCTTGGCTTGGTGGAGTGGGTGCTGGGGGTGTCCTGGACGTAGCGTTCGCCACGACGCTCCGCCTGCTGTTGGGCATGCTGGGTGACCCGGAATTCGCCGACGTTCGCCCGCTTGATCAAGCCGTAGAGCAGGCCACGGGGGTTGTCGCTCTTACCCGATGCCACCTTCCCTGCCGTTTCATCCAGCACGGCCTGCTGAAGCTCAACGGGGAGTGCCGACATCGTGTCGGTGAGGGCATCCCGGTCACCCGGTTGCAGCTCCAGGAGGTCTGACCAGAACAACTGCCGTGGGCCTTCTGGGGTTTCCTTACCAGTACGTAAGTAATGATTACTACTACGTACTTTAGTAAGGGCAGAGTTCGCTACAGGAACTAAGCGGTAAGCCGTTGATTTTAGACTGAGTTCGCTCTGAGAACTCGGGGTAGTTCTCGCTTGCCTTCCACTGAGTTCGCTCTGAGAACTGCGAGATAACTCATTGATTTCAGGCTTAGTTCGCTCTGAGAACTGGGCATTGTCACTGCTGAACTGCCTGAGTTCGCTCTGAGAACTGGGCTGCATCTCGTCGAATCGCCGCGCACGCTGATTCAGGCGTGCCATCGGCGATGGAGCTTCCGCGGTCGCACCAGGTACCATGGCCCCCTCATCCTCGAGCTCGGATCGAATCAGCAGCGCCACATCGCGCACTGCCCGATTCTTGTGGCGACAACTCTGTTCGACGAACGCGAAATACTCGCTGTCGAGCATGCTGGCCTCGGTGGGAGAGACCGGTTCATCGTGCAGCGCATAGACATTACCGATGACCCGGCCATTGGAGGCGTTGCGTGAGCGGTGACAGAGACTCATCCAGCGAGTCAGCCGAAGCACCGCCATCACGCGGGCGACCGTACCACGAGACGCTTGGCTACCGACGCCGCTTCGCAACAGTGGCTGCAATTGAACGTAAGTGGGGAAGGCGGTGGTTCTATCGGCATTGGCGAGCATGCGGATGACCTGCCACCCGAGCACATCCACCGCCCCCAAGCGCTTGTCGATCAGCAGCGCCCGGGGCACCGTTTCATGGGGGTTGCCCAGGAACAGCAGACCATCGGTGGCGTGATCGTCCGCTTGATCCGCCAACGCCGAGGCGGTGTTGCCTCGGCGTTGGGTGATGGCGGATGCAGCGCGGCCGACCAGGACCTCGACATCAGCTACATTGCGACCCATGTTGGCCCTCCTGTAGCTTCCTCGTCCTGGTCATCCGGTGGCAGCTCGCTTCTGGGCTGATCCGGCGACGCCCAGCTCTTGACCAGGTGCCAGATGACCGCCAGGGGGATCCGTGTTTCTTCCGCCAACGCCATCATGCCCTGAAGATCTACCGCTGCACGCTGGTCGCTAGCGTGGGGACAGATCGCTTGCCACCGGTGCCAAGCGGCATGCTCCTCATCCTCCGGGGGCTGTGCCAGTCGGCCTTGCCGCGACTCGAGCCCCAGAAGGGCTCGGCGCGTCGAGCAGTCGTTGCCGGTGAGGCCGAAGAAATCGGCCATCATCTGGACGCTGGCCCCCAACTCCAGGCAGCGATCGATCTTTGACTCGCGATCCTGATCCTGGGTCAAGCGGTAGATCCTGGCCATCAGCATGGAATGATCGACTGCCAACCGGCAGATGACCGCGCCTTCGCTTGCCAGTGCGTCGAGCTCTGTCGCAGACATCCGGCGCAGCTCGCGGAGCTCTTCATCATTGAAGCCGAGTGACCTGGCGCGCCGCATGTTCCCCTCCCGCACGTACCCCAGGGCCTGGTTCAGTAAGGCATGATTCAATGTCCTCGAGCTCATGATGCCTCCCCTTCCCTCAACTGGTCTTTGAGGACTCGCATCAGCCGCACCATGCGGAAGACGCGAACCAGAATCTCGTCGGGCATGCCCTCATCGGTGACTGTCCCGAGGAGTTCACCGACCAGGCTCACATCGGTGGGATACACGGGATGCAGCGGCTCGCCGATCAGACCAGCGAGGAACTGCCATACCCACTGAGCACGCCGGTTCTGCGCTTGCTCATCACTGAGCGGCTCCAGGGTGTATCCCAGGCCCTCGCCAGTCTCGTGGGTGGGAATGATCGGTTTGTACTCGTCCTTGGGCATATTGATGCCAGCCCAGCGCCCGAGGTACTGGGCGAAGAGACTGATCTCCAGCCGCAGTTCCCGTGGGCCCTGGAAGTGCGCCTCTATCGCCCAGATGTCGGTTACCGGGTGCATCGGACCACCCGCCATGAGGGGAACCGATCGCAGTGCGTTGTCCTCGAAATCGATGGGCTCGCCACCATGCTCGCGGGCCATCATCTCGCGCATGCGACGATGGCTATCCGCCTCGCGATGCGGCGTCAGCGTGAGATCATCGAGGCGCTGCTGACGCGCTTCCTCGCTCCACTCATCCATCCCGGGTTCATCATCCCCACCATCGCCTTCACCCGTTGCCGGCGGCATCAGGCCATCAAGATCCAGGTCACTATCCGATCCACCGAGGGGAGCAGGCGGGATGGGAGCGCGCTGAAGCGAGGCATTCTCTTCCTGCAAACGCTCGAGCTCACGGCGCATCTCTTCCTGCTCGCGCCGCATCGCTTCTTTCTCGAGGTCCAGCTCGGGTCCGGATCCTCCATTGGCACCCGATGAATCCCCAGGGGCAGGTGTGGGATTGGGCGACTGCTTAGGTTGTGCCGGCTCGCCCGCCTTGCCCTGGATCTGAGGTGACGGGTCGGCCGCCCCATCGGATGATGGTGCCCCCTTAGCTCCCTGGCCGTTCTTGGCCGGGGGGGAGGCCGATTGGTAGTCCAGGGGCGGGGCATCGGGATTGCGCAGCCGCGCCATCTCGGCATCCAGCGGGCCCCAGACCTGCTCGGCATGGTCCTCCAGTGACCAACGACGCTTGCGGTACTCCAGAATGGATTCCAGCGCATGCTCGATCGGACTCAGGTGGGCGCCGGTCTCGTCGGATAGCATGCCCAGCAGGTGATCCTCGACTAGCGACCAGGGCAACACCGTCTGCCCCTCGTGATCGAAGTACGCCAGGGTCTCATGCCAGGCGGGAGCAAAGTCGTCCTCCGGCTTGGCATCGCAGCGCCGCCAGATCTGCAGGCTGGCTTCACGATAGGCGATCAACTTCTTGATCTGAGGCTGCCCCATGCCGCTTTCCAGTGTCATGGGCAGCGTCGGCCAGATATGCTCGACGGTGTGGAGCATGCGGCTGATATGGCTATGATCCAGCGCAAAGCCGAGAAGCTTGGCCTGCCGGACCAGCTCCCGCTGGGAAAGCGTCTCGCCCGCCTCGCCCTCTAATTGCTCCTTCAGGGCCTGCACCCCGAGCGACTTCTCGATCCAGGTCAGATCCCCGCGGGTCTCGTTCTCGGAGAGGTGGCCGGCCAACGCCGCGGCTTCTGAGATCCAGGGGCGATAGATGCAGTAGAACTCGAAGAACCGCTTGTCGCCGGTCTCTTCGTAGAGCTCCTGGAGGATCTGCAGCCGGGTGTTGCCACCATCGGAGATCATGTACCTGTCATCGCCGGGGCGCTGGGTAATCACCGGTGGATTCTTCAGACCGACGGCACGGATCGACTCCTTGATCTCGTCGTACTTCGGGTTGCGCTGCTTCCGCGGGTTGCGGTCGTAGGCACGCAGCTTGTCGAGCGTCACCTGGATGCCCAGCTCGACCATGGGTGCTCCCAGATCCTTCACCGGTTGAGTGTTGAGGGTGGGCCCCGGCGTCTGCAGCTTCGCCATCAGTTCGTCTTGAGAGGGGTGTTTCTTACTCATGAGCGGTCTCCTCCTTGAGAGGCAGCATCAGTACCTGTCCCTCAACGGGATCCAGCAGATGTTCGATGCGCCGGGCTGTCCGGTGCAGGTTGTGAATGATGGAAGTGAGGTGCCTATCCCAGGTGCCAGAGGTAGCGATCTCCAGCCGGCGTAGCGCCCGGAGGCTACGCTGAACCTCGACCAGGTTGTCGACGACAACCAGCAGCAGTTGGCGATCGGAGAGCGACATCATGTCGAGGCAGCTCCAGCGCAGCTGGTCCTCGGGGCGATGCAGGCACCCACGAGCGGCATCGAACAGGATGTCGCTGTCAGTCATCAGAGATAGGGTTTGCAGGTTGTGGCGGGTCTGACGCTGCGGATTTGCGTCCAGCCACGCCTGGAAGGCGTCCCGACAACCGCACACCTGGAAGTGGCCAGCCAGTGCCTGCAACTGCCACAGCGCGAATTCGCGATAGCGGCAGGCCTTCGGCAACGGCCGATCATGGAAGCGCATCAGCTTAGCCATGGGTCAGCTCCTCCCTGTGTGTTGCCTCCATCCCTGGGGAGAGCCGTGCGGACTTGCCAGCGGCATAGCCGGCGTCCAGGGCCGACTGGTCATGGTGGCGAAGGGGTTTCCGCTCACGGGTCGTCAGCGTCTCGAGCTCTCCATAGCGGCGCTGCTTATACGCCCGATGCAGGGCCAACACTTCGTCGGTCATGGACATCGGCGTCACCAGCTTCTTCGCGCCTAGCACCCAGGCTTCCGCGAACGCATCCCCGCGGCGGATTTTGGTGGTCCGTTTGAGCCTCTTGCTCTGAGTGGCAAGGAAGCCACGGCGGTCGCGCATCAGCTGACGCTGCAGGACCTCGAAGGCATAGCTGGCGATCTGGACCGCATCCCGCGGGCCCAGGAACTCGAAGACGCTCTTCCACCCCCTCCAGCTGTAGACGGTGGTGGTGCCGAAGGCAGAGTTGACCAACTGAGCCAGGGCCTCGAGGTAGCGCGGTGGAGTCTTGCCTGCGCGGGTATCAACGAAGGCCAAATCGAAATCGGCGATAGCCAACTCTTCATGGCTGACTCCGTGGGCGGCCATCAGCGCCTGGGCCTGTCGCAGGGCGATCCCTGCCTCATTGGCATTGCCACTCTGGGAGAGCGCCAAGCAACGCTGGATCTTGCGCATTACGCGGTCGGGGATCATTGGACACCTCCCTGATCCGCAGTCGTGAGCTCGGTCGGCCATGTCAACACCGCTGTCTCGGGGTACTCGAGCCACGTCGGTACTTCCATGAACATCTCGCCCGCTGCCACCAGGTGTTCCCGGGTCTCGCTGGAGATCGTATGTCCCCTGGCCTCGGCGACGTGGAACGTCCAATGATCGAGGCAGGCACCTCGCATCTCCTGAGGGGCCAGGAATGCATGGAACAGATCACGCATGGCGGGCGGGATCTCGCTCGAGCCCGTATCCACTGCCATGGCGATTTTCCGCTTCACTCCGCCGGTGGACGGATCTACCTTGCTGCCCCGCTCGAGCGCAGACGCAAGCATCAGGAACCGACCTACAGCATTCATCACGCTCTCGGGCCCATGCCGCTGGGCCAGCACCTGGTAGACGCCCTGGCGAACCTCATCCAGTTGCAACACGTCGGCATGTCGACTCGCCAATCTCTCAAGCTCTGAGGCGATGGGGAGGTGTCGAAGCAGGTACTTGTTCATGAACGATGGCCTCCTTGCGCATCCCGCAGGCGCTCAGCGCGGCGCAGCTGAGCCATGGCATTGAGCGCCGCTCGTTTGCCATCGCTGGGGGTGTAGCTAGTGAAAACCGGGGAACGGCCGGGCTTGCTGAACTTGAGGTGGCCACCCCGGGTCCGCTGAACGGTCCAGTCGTGATCGGTGGCATATCGCATGACACGCCGGATGTCGCCCGAGGTGCCGCGCAATAACTTAGCCATGGCGGGCCTCCTTGAGCACCTGCTCGATGTGATGGGTCTGATCGCGGAACATGTCCAGCTGCCCTTCCAGGTGGCTAAGCAGCTGCCGGCGTTGTTGACGCAGATGCTCACACTCGGCTTCCAGGGCGCGGAGTTCCGAGCGCTTCCGCTTCAGCTGGTTATCCAGCGTCTGGAGTTCATTCATCGGCTCAGGAGTCATTGATCAGCCCTCCCCGCATCCGCCTCCAGCTCGGTCCCGTTCTGGCAATTACCAGGGCCGCGTCGAGGCTGTCCGCAGCTCCCCACCAGGTCGAGCGATCCCAGGCGCCGCCATCGAGGCAATGCACGGTATAGGCAGTGCCCCTGGGGTAGTGCTGCTTCCATTGCTGACGGATGTTCTCTTGCTGGGCCTCCCACTCGTCCGCAGTCCTGCTGGGCTTCCAGCCATCGCGCCGACAGCGAGCCTCGTAGTCCGAGTAGTCTTCCAGTCGCTGCTCAAGGGTATGGGTGACAATGAAGGGCCGCCCCCACCAGTCCTCGATGTCACTCTGGTGACGGGCGCCATTCGGGGTATCGTCGAAGGCATCGGGCAGTACAGGGTTAATCAGTACGCCACCGCAGCAGTCTTCAGCGCGGAACCGGTGCTTGCCCTGGTAGAGTTCGCCTGCCAGGTAGAACTCTTGGAGCGGCTTCGAGGGAGGTTCTCCGATATCACTCAGGACATGCAGCTTGGCCCTTAGCTCCTGGAAGGCGAGCCGGTCCAAGGGGCCGCTGCCTTCAAGAGACTTCAGTGCTTGGGCTGAGTGGACATCGCCACAGTCGTCCAGCACATACCAGCCAGCACTCGAACCGGACTCCAGTTGCTCCAAGTCGATGGCTTCCTCGAGCGATTCGCCTTCCAGCCAGGCAATGCAGTAGCTAAACGCGACCGGCCAGCCATCGATGAACAGTGACAGGTAATGCCGCCGGCGATCGTCGGCCTCAGCCCACTGGATATACACGGAGCTGGGGGTATTGAGCTGAACGGTCTTCATGCTGTGGACTCCCTCGTCTACGAGCTGAGCTGTACGGGCCAAGTCCATGAGGAATGCGAACTGGCTGGTATTGGGAAGTGGTTGGGGGCACATACCGTCACTCCTCCCTATCGCCATGCTCGATCGCCCAGAAGCGCTGCATCAACGCGTCACCATCGTCCAGATACTCGTGCAGTTCGCGACCGGAGTAGGCGGACCACTCGATAACAGCGAGCGCAGCACGCTGCAGGTCACGGTCCAAGCAGCGCAGGCGGGTGAGTTCGAGAGGCCACTCGGGACCGTTGTAGACGGCGAGCAGAATCCGGCGACAGTGGTGACTCTGGCCGCTATCCCCCCCAGCCACCTCGGCCAGTCGCTCCAGGGCAGAAGGGCCGCACTGATCCAGTGTGCTGAGACGCTGCTCAACGGCAGCTTCCTCTGCAGCGTGTTTCTCAAGGGCAGAACGGGTACGCTCGTTGAGTCGCTGAGATACCTTCTTCATGCGAGATTCGGTGCTCATGACCGGCCCTCCTTGTGCTTCCACTCCAGCGACTCGAAACGGGTGCACTCGCCCAAGAATGTCAGGTGCACCGTGCCGATCGGCCCCTGTCGCTGCTTGCCGATAATGAGTTCAGCGAGGCCGTGGTTCTCGGGGTTGTCCGGGTGGTAAACCTCATCGCGATACACGAACCCCACCACATCCGCATCCTGCTCGACGGCACCGCTGTCACGCAGGTCGGCCATGACGGGACGCTTGTTGGTACGGGTCTCAAGGGAGCGATTGAGCTGCGATAGCACGATGACCGGCACCCGCAGCTCCTTGGCCAGTTCCTTCAGGATCCGGCTGATCTCTGCGATCTCGAGGTTGCGGTTCTCACTGCCCGACTCGTGGAGCAGCTGGAGGTAGTCGATCAGGATCAGCGATGGCTGGCCGTGGCGCCGTGCCATGCGGCGGGCACGCGCCTTGAGCGCTGAAGCTGAGATCCCCGACTCGTCATCGATGAACAGCCGTCCATCCAGCCCCTTGATGCGAGCAGCGGCTGCTGACAACTTTGGCCAGTCCTCTTCTTCGAGCCCGCCTTTACGCATCTTCTGCATGGAGACTCGGCCCACACTGGCCAGCAGGCGCAGCATCAGCTGCTCCTGGGGCATCTCCAGCGAGAAGACAAAGACCGGGCCCTGGGCTGCTGTGGCGGCCGAGAACAAGGCGTTCTCGACCAGGCAGAGACCCATGGTGGTCTTGCCCATGGAGGGCCTTCCAGCGATCACAATCAGGTCGGCCGGCTGCCAACCGGCCGTCATGTCATCGAGATCGGCATATCCGGTCGGGACGCCAGTGATGCCGCCCTTGGCCTGGCACGCCGCATCGATGACATCGATCGCTTTGCTGAGCATGTCGTTGACGCTGCTCAGCTCGTGCGGACGTTCCTCGACGATGCGGAACAGCTCACGCTCGGCATCCTCGATGATGGTCTCCGCGGCACGCCCTTCGGGGTTGAGTGCCTGGCGGTTCAGCTCGGTGCAGGTGTGCGAGAGCCTCCGCAGTTGGTAACGGTCGCGAATGATGTTGGCATAGGCTTCGACATTGGCGGTTGACGCCGTATTGCGGGCAATCTCAGCGAGATACGCGAGGCCACCGATACGCTCCAGCTGGTGTTGCTCCTCAAGGGCCTCCGAGATGGTAACCACATCCAGCGGGCTGTCCTGGGCTGACAGGCGCCGCATCGCCTCGAACACCATGCCATGGGTGGGGCGATAAAACATGGCGCTCGTCATGCGGTCGGCCACCTCGTCCCACTTGGTGTTGTCGAGCATCAGGGCGCCCAGCAGGGACTGCTCGGCCTCGATGCTGTGTGGTGGCAGCAGGCCGATGGCGGGAACCTCTTGGTCCGGTGCCAGTTGGGGCTCAATGGTGCTCATGGCCACGCCCTCCCCGGCTGTACTCCGGCATCGCATCGATCGCCTCGATCCAAGCCGGGTTGAGTTCCCGGGCCATGGCCTTGATCAAGTCGGCACCGGCAGGCGTCACCCGCTTGTACGGCTTGACCGGCTCATAGCGGTGGATCGGCTCGCCGGCGGCGCCGGCCATCTTGAAGGCGGCCAGCAGACGAAAAGCACTATCCATGACGCTGACGCGGCCATCACGGGCGTACATGCTGCGCAAACTCATGGCGAGATCCTGCGAATTGCGGGTCTCGTCGAGTCGATTGAGCAGCAGGAAGAGTGGCGGGACGGAGAGGGAGCTGTACTGGGAGAGTGTCTCGAGATCGTCGTACATCCCGATGGTGCCGCGCACGAACTCGCGGGCGGACAGCAGATCCGCCGTGATCGGAGAGAGAGCGTGATCTGAGGCCAGCACAGCCGCCTCCAGGGTGATGGAGCGCGCGCCCTGGGTGTCGATCAGGATGACGTCGTATTCAGCCAGAGGGCCCTGGCGAAGCAGCTGAGAGAGGCGGAAGCGCCCATCCGGGGCATTGAGGAGCAGCTGGGGTAGCTGGCCCTGGTAGTCGTTGGAGACGACGATATCGAGCCCGTCGATCACGGTTCGAGAGATGACGCGATCCGGGCTGGTCTCGCTGAGCGCGATCAGCTCATAGAAGCCACCAGGAGCCTTGTGCCGAAGCTGGAAGTAGCTGGAGAGTGACGGCTGGCTATCGGCATCGATCAGCAGGACACTGAATCCCGCATCAGCCAGGAGACCGCCTAGGTTGGCGGTAGTGGTGGTCTTGCCTACCCCACCCTTGGTGGAGAGTACCGAGAAGACACGCAGGATACGCATGTGAATCTCCCGTTCCGTGGAATGAACGGTGAACTCACACGCCTAAGGGCTTGAATCTGTGCTTGATGGTGCCGGCACCAGGAGTCGAACCCGGGACCTGCTGATTACAAGTCAGCTGCTCTACCAACTGAGCTATACCGGCTCGGTGCCTGTGCCTACTCCCTCTGTCCCAACTGATTACAAGTCAGTTGCTCTACCAACTGAGCTATGCCGGCAACGGCAAGACCTGCAAACAGTACAAGCTTCTTCAGCGAGAAAGACCGTGAACCCATGTTCACGGTCTTTCGGAATCAAGGTTGGCGATGGCTGGGGTACCAGGATTCGAACCTGGGAATGCCGATACCAAAAACCGGTGCCTTACCACTTGGCGATACCCCAGCAGTGTGGTGGCCAGAGAGGGAATCGAACCCCCGACACGGGGATTTTCAATCCCCTGCTCTACCAACTGAGCTATCTGGCCGCTGCCAACGGTGCGTATTAAACCTCAGTCGGCGTTTCTCGTCAACCCCTTGGCTTTCAAAAAGATGGCCGGGCCAACGGCGGTGACTCAGCCCTCCTCCCGAGGCACGTAGCCTTCGGCCTGGTCGGTCTCGCGATTGTCGAGGAAGCGCTCCATCTGGTCCATCAGGTACTCCCGAGAGGCGGGGTCGAGCATGTTGAGGTGCTTCTCGTTGATCAGGCGGGTCTGCAGGGCCTGCCACTCCTCCCAGGCCTGCCTGGACACATTGGCCTGGATCTCCTGGCCCTTCTTGCCGGGGAGGGGCGGAAACGGCAGCGCCTCGAGCTCCTGCTGGTACTTGCGACAGAAGACGGTCTGGCTCATGGGTCATTCTCCTCTTGAAGCTGAAACGGGTTCGGTGGCCGGCGGGGGATCCAGGGCGAAGGGCGCCAGGCCGGCCAGCAGCGCCTTGACCGGAGCCGCCAGCCCGATGGCATCGGGACGCTCCGGATCGTACCAGCGACGGGCCTCGCCCACCGCATCGAGTCGCTCGACGCGTGCCGGCTGGGGGGTGATCTCCAGCCGGAAGTGGCTGAAGACATGGATAAAGGAGGGCCGAGGCGTTTCCAGACGGCTCGCCGGCGCATGCACGTCGAGCCAGGCCGTGAGTGCCGCCTCGTCGTCGAACTGGGGCAGGCTCCAGAGCCCGCCCCAGAGCCCGCTGGCCGGACGCTGCTCGAGCAGCACCCGGCCCTGGCCGTCGCGCAGCAGCAGCATGCGGGTGGTGCGGGTGGGCAGCGCCTTCTTCGGCTTCGACTCGGGGAAGCGCCGCTCCTCGCCCCGGGCATGGGCCACGCAGACATCGGCAAAGGGGCAGCGGCCGCACTCCGGCGCGCCCCGTCGGCAGAGGGTGGCGCCCAGATCCATCATCGCCTGGGTGTAGTCGGGAAGCCGCTCATGGGGCGTGTAGTGCTCGGCCAGGGCCCAGAGCCGGCGCTCCACCGCGGGGCGCTTAGGCAAAACAAAAATTATAAGCTGGTGATTAAGAACAAAAACAGACAACAAGGGTTATATCTAAC
>ERZ1032852.42-NODE-42-length-34860-cov-10.017009_pt1 | contig 34860 bp, 33 predicted proteins | sample MGYA00516689_ERZ1032852 | MGnify/ENA primary metagenome ERZ1032852 (study PRJEB33719, sample SAMN04262499) | wastewater metagenome | biome: rural village; feature: composting latrine chamber; material: composting feces with ash | place: El Salvador | collected...
CTTCGCGCATATCTACGGTCGTGCTCTGGGACATGAAGTCACGAATATGAGCCTCGAACTTTTCGCCGTGGGCATCTACGCACATTTGGTAAAGCTCTTGGTAGGTGACGACTTTGGGAGTGAACTCTGGAAGGTCGACTTCCTGACCGACCATCGCGTAGTACTCCTCAGCTTTCTTGCGGTTGTCGGCAAGGGTTTCCACGAAGGCTTCCTGGGCTATCTCCTTCATAGTCGCCATTACCTGTTGCGGGGTCTTAGTTAAGGTCATCCAGTTGAAGTATGCGTACGCCGCATAGGGGGTTTGGACGTTGTAAGCGGTCTTGGTGTCGCCTTGCTTCAGGCATATCGGCACCGGCGTAACCTCCCCGTGCGACGTGTCGCACAGCTTGGGATTGAGGTCGATTTCCTGGACAATCTTGGCCGTCAAAACATCTGGGTTGAGACCAGCAAATGGGTTGGCGACGTGGGTGACGCTGCCGACGCAATAGAAGACCGGGAGTAGCTTCCCAACCGTGCCGTTATATAGGTATCGGACATCGGCGTCGGCAGAGCCCCGGAATTGCGGTTCCGTGACCAGGCAGCATTCGTACTCCAGATCGTGTTCCTTGCGCAGCTGCAGCAAGGTGTCCACTGCCGCGCGCATTCCCACTGAGTTAGCCTCTTCGTCGGGCACACCCAGGAACAGCAGGTTCCCATCCAGGTCATCCGTGCCAAGGTCTGCTTGACGCATCGCTTCCAGACACGCAGCAAGCCCAAACTTCATGTCCATGACACCCCGACCGAACAACCACTCACCGGTTGCTAGATCAGCCCGGGCATCATCATCGAGCTGGACTTCTGGGTGATTCCTCAGGTACTCCGTGTATTCGATCGGGCTGAATGCGAGCTCGGCCTCGTTGCCGAAGCCGTCGAGGCCCACGACATCCAAATGTCCCATCAAGATAACGGTCTTTTTGCCGGCGCCCGGACGCTTCAACAGCCCGTAGACAAAGGCGCGGCCGAACTCATCAGACTCGATGGTGCACTTGCGCACTAGTTCTGGGTTCTGCTTGAAATAGTCGAGCTCTCCAAGGATCTGGCAGACCTTGTCGGCCATCATGCCTTCGCCAACAGACTCCGAAATGCTGGGAATGCTACACAGCTCCAGCATGGTTTGGCCGATTGCTTCTGGATCCATGGGCCTCTTACCCTTCTGCGACAGGTTCACGGGCCGGCTACCGAAGATTTGCGAGCAATATGCCTTGCCGCGCCCACATCGCCAGGATACGCCTGGTCCTGGAAAGACATTGCAGAGGACCATTACGAGCAGGGGGTGTGGTGCAGCGCCGACACACCACTGGGGACCGTGCAGGACACCAGGCGGAGCCCCGAAAACCTTGCCAACAATGCGGGAAATTGGACGCGGGGAGAAAGAAAAGCAAAACCCCTCTTTGCTCAGGAGGGGATCGGATCGGTGGAGCTAGGGAGATTCGAACTCCCGACCTCTTCCATGCCATGGAAGCGCGCTACCAACTGCGCCATAGCCCCTTCAGACAGATAAGTAGTCTACGGACTGGGTGAATGATTGACAACTTTGGTTGGGGGTCGATTGCGTGGTGTTCGTTACGCCCGGTTTCCGTCGCGCTGGTCGACGATGACGTTGAGGCGATGAGACATCACTAGCCCCAGGGCAACCAGGAAGAGGAGGAAGAACGGGAACAGCCACATTCCGATCCACTGCGACAGCACACCGTAGAGCGGAGGGAACAAGGCGGTGCCGGTGTAAGCGGCAGCCATTTGGATTCCGATGATCGCCTGAGAATTGTCTCGCCCAAAGTTCACGGGGGTCGCGTGGATGATTGCGGGGTAGACAGGGGCGCTGCCGAAGCCAGCAATCACTAGTCCTGCGAGTGCCAGTGTGTCGAATGGGAGTGGAAGGGCAATGAGTAGGTATCCGAGCCCGGCGGTGGTCAGCCCGATGCGGATCATTTGGCGGTCGCCCAGCCGGTCTGAAACGAAACCGCTCAGGAACCGGCCCGCCGTGATGCCAAGCAGGTAGAGAGACGCAAAAGCGGCAGCGGTGGCGGGCATAACTTCACGTTGTTGCACCAGGTAGGTGGAGGACCAGATGGTTGAGCTGCTCTCGAACGCGCAGTAGGCAAGGAATGCGATCAGCATCTGCTTAACGCCCCGAATCTTCAGCGCCTCTTTGAGTTTGATTGGCGCCCCGTCGGTAGGTTTGGGGTCGGGTGATTCTGTGGAGGTGACCTCGTTCGAATTCCGCGAGGGCTTCTTCCACAGAGGCAAACTCAAAATGAGCACCACCGTGATCGCGATCTGGATGTAGCCGACGGTGCGGTAGCCGCCTTCCCACCCAAGGTTGTGGGTGAGGGCAAAACTCATGATGAAGGGGCTGATCGAAGCGCCTACGCCCCAAAACGAGTGCAACCAGTTCATGTGACGGGAGGCGTAGTGAAGCGCGACGTAGTTGTTCAATGCCGCATCTACGGCGCCGGCGCCCAGCCCGTAGGGAAGGGCCCAAAGGCACAGCATCCAAAAGGATCCGGAAACAGAGAAACCCAGCAGAGCGGCCGCGGTCATTGCCACGCTAATGGTGGTCACCAGGCCCGCGCCTAGGGCTCGTGTCAGACGGTCCGACAGAAGGCTGGAGACGATTGTTCCAACGGAAATAATCATCGTGATGATGCCCGCGTAAGCAACGGGGACGCCCAGTTGCTCGTGCATTACTGGCCACCCGGCCCCGATTAGAGAATCGGGGAGCCCCAGGCTGATAAAGGCAAGATAAATGACAGCGAGAAGCAATTGAAACATGTCGACGATTCTATTGGTAGTTGCGTTAGAAAACTAACTGTCGGCCCTGTCGGCGCTTACGGTTCCCTGTGGATGGAGTCGTGGCTTTCCTTCAGGCTGGGGAGCTACAGTAGTTTGGTTATCCACGCAAGGGCTCCCCGAAGTCCTGGATGAACAGCCTGTCTGTCATCTTCGCGTGCTGGGGCAAGGAAGTCTGATGTCGGATAAAAAGACGATAGCGGAACAAGCGCACGAGCTCTACGCACCCGGAGTTCCGTTTCGTATCCCTATAGCCGATGAGTCGCTCTTTTTCCTGTTGGAGGGTGCTGCCACACGGTATCCGCAGGTCGTTGCCCTTGACTATTTTGGGCAGACCATCACCTACCGGCAGGTCCTGGACCAAACACTACGTGCAGCGCAGGCGCTGCTCGATGCGGGAGTTGAGCGAGGCGATGTTGTCGCGGTGGTCCTGCCGAACTGCCCCCAGGCGTTCGTTGCCTTTTATGCATGTCAGCGCATCGGCGCGGTCGCGGCCCAACACAACCCCCTGGCTCCTGCCAATGAGTTAGCGCTTCAGATCAAACGCCACGGGGGGAAGGTTGCCATTGCGTGGGAGAAATCCGTCGCCAAGCTGCCGACCGGGTCGAACACAGGACTTAAGACGATTTTCTCCGTGGACATTTCGGCGCACATGCCCGCGCAGAAGCGACTTTTACTGAAGATGCCGGTCGAGGCCGCCCGGAAGCAACGCAACGCCCTACGGGCGCCCGTGCCCGCCCACGTGAAGTCTTGGGATATGGCTGTCCGGGATGCCTCGCCCATCACCCCCAGTTACCCGCACGCCAAGGTCGATGACGTCGCCGTCATATTGCACACGGGGGGCACTAACGGCGTGCCCAAATCTGTTCCTCTGACGCATAAGAACATTGGAACCAACGTTGACCAGTGCATGTTCTGGGTGTTCAAGTTGCACGAGGGCGCTGAAACTTTCTTCAGCCTGCTCCCTTACTTCCACGCGTTTGGGTTGACGTTCTTCCTTTGCGCTGGAGTGAAGAAGGCGGGCACCCAGGTGGTGCTCCCGAAGTTTGATGTTGACCTTGCCCTGGAAGCGCACCGGCGGAGGAATGTGACGTTCTTCGTAGGGGTTCCGCCAATGTTTGAGCGTATCGCTCAAGGTGCGCTTGAGACGGGCACGGACATCAGCTCCATCAGATACTCGGTTTCGGGGGCGATGCCTCTTTCGGAGAAAGTGGCTCACCTTTGGGAGTCCGTCTCTCACGGAACCATCATTGAGGGATACGGGCTTTCTGAAACTTCCCCTGTCATCTCCGGCTCTCCGATGGAAAAGTCGCGGAGGTTGGGGACCTTGGGACTTCCTTTCCCTTCCACCGAGGTCCGATTGGTTGACTTGGACGACCCGTCAAAGGACGTCCCGGATGGAACACCTGGGGAGATAGTTGTTCGTGGACCGCAGGTTTTCTCGGGTTACTTGGGCGCCCCAGAAGAAACCGCGAACGCGTTCACCGAGGATGGCTGGTTCCGCACGGGTGACATTGCGTATAACGACGAGGGCTACCTTTTCCTCACGGACAGGAAGAAAGAGCTGATTCTTTCCGGTGGGTTCAACGTGTATCCCAGCCAGGTCGAAGGCGTGCTCCGTGAGATGCCAGGAGTTAAGGACGTCGCGGTTGTTGGAATGCCCGGCAAGGACCAGGAAGAAATCGTGACAGCCGCGCTTGTTCTTGAAGAGGGTGCCCAGCAGCTCACCTTGGAGCAAATCCGGGAGTGGTCGATGGAGAAACTCTCCCACTACGCCCTGCCCAAGCAGATCGAGTTCATTTCGGAAATGCCCAGAAATCAGCTGGGGAAAGTGCTGCGGCGCGTGGTTCGCGAACAGTTGGTGGAGCCGGCTTCCCGCGCGTGGGAGTCAGCTTCTCAGAAGGTCACAGAACTGGCCGGGGAAGTTGGCGACGCTGTCCTTGAGGTCCTACCGACAGCGAAGAAGGGCGACGGTTCCGAAAGGCCAGCCCCCGCCAGCCATACTGACAACGCTGAGAAGAAAAACGTCGAGGAGAATTAGGCAATCAATCAATCCGCGCAGAAACGTTTAGTTTGACGAAGTCTGCCTGGAGGGGTCGGTCAATGACTCTTTGTCGACAGCGTTGGCAACTCTTGGTCTGCCCCCGATAACCCAGTACGCCAACCCCACCACCAGGGCCCCCCCAACCAGGTTTCCCAGCCCCACCCACAGCATGTTTCCCGCGAAATAGGGCAGGGCAGCGTTGGGATCGCTTGTGAACACCCCGACCCAGTAGGTGGTCATGTTCGCTACCACGTGCTCGAAGCCGGAGGTGATGAAGGCGGTGATTGCGACAAAAATCAGTGCGATTTTTGCCCCGTCTGATTTGACGCGGGAACCCATCCAGATCGCCAGGCACACCAGAACGTTGCACAGGATTCCTCGGACTAATAATTCTATGGGGGTTTCGTGCGCTTTTGATTCGAGGAGACCCGTGAGCATCCCTCCGGCTGCCGGGTTCGAAACTAGGACGTCCGAAAGCACGATTAGCAAAGCGAAGACGCCTGCCCCCACCAAGTTTGCAAGAAACGTGAAAAGCAGAGCGCCGGCCGCTTGACCCCAACTGATCGAGCGCATTAGCGCACCGACGGGGAGAATCATCATGGCTGAGGTTGCCAGGTCAGAGCCCGCAAACACCACGATCGTCAAAGCGGCGCTGAACACCAATCCCGAAACTAGCTTGGCAAATCCGTCACCGGCCGCAAGCAGAGGCCCCGCAGCGCTGACCATGAGGACCACGCCGATACCGATATAGGCGCCGGCAAGCATTCCTGAGATCAAGAAACGTCCAGGAGAGCGTAGGCCGCTTGCTTTGGAGATGGCAGTTTCGGCTTGCACGTTAAGGGTTTGAGGAATCGTTAGCACGCATCAGATCTTCCCACGGGGCTAACATTTGGGATGAGCCGTTGGTCATGCAGATGCGCCCTGGCGTGAAGACCTTGGTCACACTGGTGCCTCGGGCAGCGTATCGGCGCTAACGGAAAAGGTTCGCTTGCCGCCTCCAACGCAATATGGTTGTCAACAGATGATCTGATTCAAACCCCACGGAAGGACACTGGTGAGCCACACACTGGTACTGTTGCGCCACGGAAAATCTGTCTATCCGAAGGGAGTCAAGGACCATCAACGTCCTTTGGCTCCGCGTGGACATCGCCAAGCCAAACTGGCGGGAGAGTGGATCCGGGAACACGTCGGCGACTTTGACTTGATTTTGTGCTCCACGTCCGTCCGAACAAGGATGACGTTGGAAGAGGCGGACCTGAAGGGCCCCGTCAAATACTTGGATGATCTCTACACTGCCTCGCACCACGCTTACCTCGACGTGATCGAAGAAGACGGTGGAAAAGCGAAAAAGGTTGCGCTGGTTGGGCATGAGCCGGCCATCTCAGCTACGGCGTTGGCGTTGATTTCGAACAGAGACAGTAAGCCTGCGCGGGTGATTGAGAGCAAGTTCCCCACCTCGGCGGTCGCGGTGCTTCAAGGGCCGCGCAGTTTTTCGGACTTGGAAACCGGGCGCATGACCCTGGAGCACTTTTACGTTCCTGAGAGACATCACTGAGCGTGACGGAACACTGGCGCGACGCTCGTCCGGACAACACTCAACGGAACCAGTAAACGGAAAATGAACTGGCAAAACTGATTAGCGACCGTGCAATGGAAGACGGCCTGACACTGGCTCAATCTGAGTCGTCTGATTCCAGTCACGCAAGGGCGTGGATGCGTGCAGCCCAACTGGGTTTCCACGAACCGGATCTGGATGAGGAAGTGATCAGGAGGCTTGAAACGTTCCTCGACATGCCTGGTTTCGTCGCCACTACGGTCTTTCGGAAAAGCGCTGCCAAGTTCTCCGGTGCAATGGATGTGTCGGTGGGGACTTTCGCCAGGTTCCTAGCGCCAGTGAATCTTGGTGCGGCCGAGGTTACGGCAGGTTTGCCAACAGAAGTCAACGTTTTACCAACCCACAAGCGTCGCGGGTTGCAGATGCGCGAGTCGGTTAAGCAATCGTTGCAGGGATACAACATTGGGTGGGTTGATAGAGAATCAGTGGTTGATGTGACCACTGAAATCTACGCCCGCGTTCACGCCATGACCCGCGGTTCTATCGCGCGGTGGGACAGTTATTTGCCACACCACTATTTCCCGGGCTCCCTGGAGGGCGTGGACCGGAAGCAAAGATGCTTCATCTGTTCGGATCCAAGTGGGACACCGACGGGCTTTGTTTTCTACGAGGTCAAATCAGAGTCGGACAGGTTTGTCCTTTCAATATTGGACATGGCTTACACGGATGGCAGCACCGAATTGGCGCTGTGGCAGCACCTTCTCAGTATCGAAATGATCGATGAGGTCACGTACTCCCAGTTCACAGCCAGCGGCCCTGGCGGCGGTTCACCGCTGTTTCGAGCGGTAACTGATTCTCGGGCCATCAAAGTGCTGGGGCGGACTGATTTTCTGTGGGCCAAAGTGCTGGATCCCATCGCGTGCCTTGAAGCCAGGTCTTACTCGACTTCGGCAAGCGCGGCGTGGATGTCTGCTCAGTTCCGGGTTGAGGATCCGGACGGGTATGCCTCAGGTTTCTACCGATTGGAATTGGGCGAGGGGAGAGCCCGTGTTCAAAGGTTGGATGATCGCGAGGATTACCTGGGTGTCACGGTCACCGCGAATGCGTTGGCGGCGCTGGTTTTTGCTTCTGCATCCGTCACGGAGTTGGCTGAGGTTGGCCTGATCCAAGGTCTGCCGCGAAGCGAGTGGGAAACATGGGATGCCTTGTTCACACCCGTGGGACCGGCCCGAACATCCACGCAGTTCTAGACGACGCGATTACTGGGGCAAGCTCTGTCCCCAGGCCGGTTCGTGGCGGGTATCCACAGGGTGGCGGGTGATGGGTCGAGGGTTAGGGACTGCGTTGCCAGAGTTGTGGCATGACTAAACCAGTAGCATTCCCAGGTGAGCGGCTTGTAACCGACGCCGATATAGAGAGTTTTGTTGGCACCTTGTTTGATTCGGCGATCAAACGGGACTTGTACGGGCTCGCATTGACGCCCGATCACCGGGTTGTGAACACGGTGTTTTGTATCGAGGGGTATCCGAACAGCCCCAAACAGTGGTACCGGACTGCCCGCCACGGGTGGAAACAGGCGGGCTTGACGGTGTTTGAAGCATGGCGTACTGCTTGCGCGGAATTGGGAGGAAGTGAATTCTTGATTGTGTGGGAACGGCCCGGGGGCCGTGAACTAACGCCGGCAGATATGACGTGGGCCCAAACCATGTTTTCGTTGGGACAGAGGCCGGGTCCTGCGCTTCGCGCCCAGGTTCTTCTACACAGTGGGGGAGCCAGGCTGATTGACCCAGCGGACCTGGAGGAGTTGGCCTCAAAGTGAAATGCTCACTTGTTTGCGGTGAGGTGCTTAGGCGGCCGCAGTCGCCCCGGTCCGCATACGCATGATTCCTTCGGCGTCACGCATATGAAAGAGCACGCTGCGCAGATGCTCCGGGTGTGCCCCGACCGCTTCTGGGTGCCACTGAAAACCGAACACGGGAGCGTCTTGATGCTCCACCGCCTCGACAATCCCGTCTGGTGAATGTGCCGTGACCTCAAGACCGCTTCCAAGTTGGTCAACGGCTTGGTGGTGCGCGCTTCTGCCTCTAATCCGTTTGTTCTTTTCGGGGGAAAGCATGTGGCTGATTCTGGATCCACGCTTCACATGCACGTCGTGTTCCTCAAAGAGGAGGTCATCAAGAAATGTCTTGTTGGAGTGGCCAGGTTGGGCGATGTCTTGCTGAAGGCTGCCACCCAGGGCGACGTTGAGTGCTTGCATGCCGCGGCAGATACCAAGGAGAGGAACACCTGTTTCAACACTGCGAGTGATGAGCGACATCTGTGCTTCGTCGCTTCGGGGGAAGTGTGTTTCAGCGTTGGGGTAGTCCGCGGCGCCTCCGTAGAAACTGGGAGAAATGTCCGGGCCACCCATGATTACGACGGCGTCAGCCTGCTTAAGCTTCCTCATCGCGCCAACTTCACCGTCTTCTTCTCCCCAGGAGGTGAGGATGCGCCACTTTGGTCCCGCGGCGTCGACAATGCCCTGGTAGAGGCGCCTGGTTAGTCTGCCTTCACGTGGATCATTAGTGCGCTGCATCGCAACGCCAGAAACCAGGAGGACGCGACTGTCATCTCTTGGAAGAAGCATGACGGGACGCTATCTCAGAAGCCGGTTTACCGCGCGGGTCCTTCCATCAGGTGGACCGTTGTTATCCCCGAATCGCTTGGGATTCCAGAAGTTTCGGCTACTTAAACTTCCTGCTTGTTTTCTTTCCTGGGTTGGACGGCAATGAAAATCGCTAGAACCATCACTGCGGAAGAGATTAGGGCACCCCAGTCCATGGCGCCGTCAATAAACAGGTCGATGAGAAGCGCCGTGACCATTTGACCAACCACGACAATCAGAGTCAGTCCGAATGTTCCCAAGGTTCGCACGGCGATGGTTGAGGCCAGAACAATCCCCATTCCGGCTGGGCCACCCAGGTACATCCACCACTGACTACCTGCCGGGAACATTGAGGCAGGCAGCAGATCCAAAGCCCACATCACCGCGGCGATGATAGAGACAGTGATCGTTCCGCCGATGACCGAAGTGACCACGGGGACAAACGAGTTTCCGCTGATCCCGGCAACAGCCCCGTTGCCGGCGTTCAGCACTGCCAATAACATCCCGGAGATGAAGATCGCGACTCCAGCAACGGCTGCCACAGCGGGTTCGCGAAGTTCACTGATGCCAGGGCCGATTGCCAAAGCAAGCCCAACAACGGCTATCACGGCGGCCAGGATCCGATTCGGCGTCAGGGGGATCCTCTGCTTTACGCCGATGCCCCTTGAGTCCAGGAGCAGTCCTGCCACCGTTTGCCCACCAATGGAGCAGACCGCGCTGACTGCCACCCCTAAAATGGGGGCGCCCCACGCCGTGGTGATCACTATCGGGACTCCGCTTACACCCACCATGAACCACCATGGGCGCCCTTTCTTGCGGATGGTGAGGAAGACCTCGGCCGCCTGTCCAATGACGGCGATCACCAAGATCGCGCTGACTAACGTCCCAAGGTAAGAGACAAACGAGGCGAGGAGCGGCCCGGATCCGGCAGCCCCGAGTGCCCCATTGAACAAGATTTGAAGAGCAATGAGAGCTCCACCGACGGTGGCAATCCCGGCGCTGCCTGCAAAAGACGGGCTTAGTGCGTGGTGCTGCGGTTCTCCAGCAGTTCCCGAGCTTCCCGGTTGTTCCTTCACAGTGCCCTCGTTTCCCTATGCGCAGGTGCGCGTCATCACCCAACAGTAGTGGGTCGCGGGCGGGACGCTTGGAGGATCTTCTCTCACCCGCGCTGAGAGATCAGATGTTTAGACTTAACCTGGCAAGACGCCAGGGGCACAGACAGTGGAAAGGAAAGCAGATGGCAGACCAAAAAACACAAGATGACTCCTTGACAATGACCTATTTGAAAGACGTTGCGGCGCTCACCGCAGTCCAAGAGGAATCAACCGTGTCGCGGACTGTGCTTAAGGCTGATGGCGCTCGACTGGTTCTCTTCGCCTTCGACGAAGGACAGGTTCTGACGGAGCACACTGCAGCAATGCCGGTGTTGTTGCAGGCTCTAGAGGGTTCCTTCTTGATAACGGGTGGCCCTGATGAGGCGACGTTGAAGCCCGGGGATGTGATCCACCTGGACACCCGGCTTCCGCACTCCGTTACTGCGCTTGAGCCCGCAAAACTGTTGCTGATCATGCTGGATAACCGGGCGGCTCCGAAGCACAATCGGGCGGGGATCAACGCGTAGCATCCTGCGCCACTTTCATCGCCTACCGACAGAGGATGACGTGCGCACGTTGCGATTCAAAGACCCGTGGGGCACTGTCCTCGCCGTGTCGCAGTCCGCTAAGTAGCGGGCCGGCAGGGGTAACTTTGGTAGCTCAATCCCCGGCGTGACCAGGAGAGGGGGTGCCACGTCGATACGTCCCGCCACCTTTCGGCGCGTTGACCTAGACTGCCATCGGAAGAAGACGCCGATCGGATGAGGATCCCGATTGGCGCAACCGACACTCAGCATAAGGGACGGTAACAGTGGCGGACGCTGGTCAAATCAGGCGGGATGCTTCGAAGCGTCGCCCAGACAAGAACGACCCGGAAACAGTGGGAGATTCCACGTGGCTGGTGCACGGGGGCAACGCCGAAGACCCCAAGACCGGTACGCTCCGTACCCCGATCTACATGGCGAACTCATATGCGTTGCCTGACGACCCCTCCAACATGGACTGGTCTTCACCCGAGTTGTTGATATACGCCCGCAACGGACACGTCAACCAGTAGGGGCTTGAACGAAAACTCGCGGCTCTTGAACGGGCGGAATCCGCGGTCGTCTTTAGTTCCGGGGGTTGCTGCTTTGCATGCGGTGTTCTTCACCTTCTTGAAATCGGGTGATCACGTAATCGTCTCGGACGTGACGTACGAGGCGGTGTGGAGACTGTTCTCCGAACTACTCCCAGAGCGTTACGGGATCGAAGCAACCTTTGTTGACGTCTCTGACCGGGCCGCTGTGGAGGCGGCAATCCGCCCGAATACCAAGTTGATCCACGTTGAAGCGATAGCAAACCCGACGACGAAGGTGGCAGACGTTTCTGCCCTCGCCCACATCGCACACGAACACGGTGCGTTACTTACCGTGGATTCTACGTTTACCCCGCCCCCTTTGTACCGGCCCTTGGAGGACGGGGCGGACCTGGTAATCCACTCCCTGACGAAGTACATCAACGGTCACGGCGACGCCATGGGAGGGGTCGTGATTGGTGCAGAGGAACGGGTAGGTAGGGTCCGCGCAGACGCCCTGATCGATGTTGGCGGTGTCTTGTCCCCGTTTGCGGCGTGGCTCATCAGCAGGGGCTCTGTCACCTTGCCCTTGCGGCTGCAGCGCCAACTGGAAGTCGCCCCGCAGGTCGCAGAGTTTTTGGAGTCAGACCCGCGCGTGGCGTTCGTGGCTTTCCCAGGGTTGGAATCCCATCCTCAACATGACCTTGCAACGAAACAGTTTGGTGGTCGCGGCTACGGATCGATGATGGCTTTTGCCCTGAAAGGGGGCGGCCAAATCCACAACGATTTCGTGGACAACCTGAACATCATCACCTCGGCACTCTCCCTGGGACACGACGAAACTCTCATCGTGCATTCCGGACCTGAAGGACGTGGCGGGGCAGAAAACTATCCGAAGAGCTTCCAAGAACTGGGGCACCTCCGCTTGTCCATCGGGTTGGAAGACCCAGAGGACATCATTGCTGACCGTGCCCAAGCACTGGATGCGGTGCTGCCCGCCTGACATCCACCTTGACTTCGGTAAGCTCATAAAACGCACCGCTTTGGATCTTCATCAAACAGTGCGCGCCTGCTGCTGGCTCTTCCAACCAGTTTTGGGTTTTGGAGCAAAGCTGTACTGACGGGAGGATCCCGATGACCACCAAGGTGGGTTCCGCCCGCGCCAAGATCACCAGCACTGGGCGGCTTTATGTCTCACTGGTCGGTGGCGCGTGGAGAGCAGTAACCCGCGGAGGTTGGAAACTCTTCGCAGTGATGCTCACTTTCTACGTGGTGATGGTCGCGGTCGCCTCTCCTTTGCTGAGCTGGTTATTCCGCGAGGCACTACGGGCGAACGGCATGGTCGCCGTTGACCTTGGAACCTTCTCTATCGGTCGCGGGGCGGGGTGGTCTCTACTTCTGCTGATGCTGCTGGCGACGATCGCATTCTGGCTCGCCTCACTTCAGTTCATCGTCGTAGTTGTGATGCTTCGACGCGCTCAGAAAGGACTAGCACAAACAGCAAAATCCGTGTGGGGCGACGTCGTCCGAGTTTTTAAGAAGCTCCTTAGACCATCCTCGTACGTCCTAGCCCTATATATGTTCGTAGTCCTGCCCCTTACGGGATTTGGGTTTGTGGACACTCTCGCCTCCCACATATCGGTGCCACAATTCATTTCTGGCGAACTGATGAAAGACACCTCCACCGCGGTGGCGTGGGTACTTTTGATGGTCGCGCTTGCGGTCGTGAACATAAAGTTTGCTCTGTGTCTGCCCATTTTCGCTTCGACGAAGGTCACTGGCGCCCAAGCGATGAAACTGAGTTGGCGTTTCATGAAGTTGGGGCCGATCATCGCGCTTGTCGCAGCGGTTGCAACAGTGCTGTTGGGCGCTGGCCTGGGTTCTGGCGTTGTGCTTGCGCTTGTGGTTTTTCCAACCTACCTGGCGGACCTGATCGCCCCCAACCAGGCGCCTTTGACGGCTGCCTTCGGCTTCGGCCTGGCTCACGTCCTTGTCGCGTTTTTGGTCTCTGCCGTAACAATCGCGATCCTTGCGATTGCTCTGGTGCTCACGGAGCGGGAGGTCGCCGCGAAGCCCGGAGCCACCGCGAAGCCCGGAGCCGTTGAACTGCAGGCTCTGACGCCCAGCGGACCCGCTCACGTGTCCGGGGCTGTGGTCGGCTGGGTGGTAGGGGTAATCGCAGTTGTTGCTGCGGGCGGCATCGGGTTCTCCCACGTGACGCTGATGGAGAACATGGCGAGTGCCCCAGAAACCCTTATTCTTGGTCACCGCGGATACGTCGCAGGTGGCGTGGAAAACACCATCTCCGCGTTGGAGGCTGCCTCCGAGGCCGGCGTTGACATGGTGGAAATGGACGTGATGCAAACCGCTGACGGCCAGTTCGTGGTGATCCACGATGCGACACTTGGGAGGCTCGCCGGCATAAACGCCAGGGTCGGTGACCTGACTTTGGAAGAGCTCAATGCGTTAACAGTTCATGACCATTCGGGGCACTCTGACACCCTTCCAACTCTCGAGGAATACGTGCTCCGAGCAAAAGAGTTGGACATGCCCTTACTGATCGAAATCAAGATGGGTGGCCTTGACACAGACGACCACGTAGAACTCTTGATCGATGAACTGGAAAGGCTGGACGCCCTCGAAGGGAATATTTTCCACACGCTGGACCACCAGAGTGTGGAGACGTTGAAGGCGCTTCGACCCAACGTCACCGTCGGCTACATCATGCCGTTTGCGGGGGAGGGACTGCCGGAAACCTCGGCCGACTTCATAGTCGTCGAGGAATGGACTGCGACCTCAAGTATGCAAAACGACGCCGCTGAGGCAGGCCTCGGATTTTTCGTGTGGACGGTTGACGAGGGGCAGCGCCAGAGAGAAAAGCTACGCCGCGGAGTTGACGCCATCATCACTGACACGCCACTGACGGCCTTGGCAGCCCGCGAACAGATGCAGGAAGAAAAAGGGTTCGCATACGTTCTGCTAGACGTTGTCAGGGGATTCTTGGTCTTTTGACTCAGGGGTGTCATCCGGGGTGTCAAGAGGGGGACCGCAAAGTTTCTCGTAAGCGCAGTGGGCTGAGACCACTTTGAATCCGAGTGACATGTAGAGGCCGCTTGCTGGGCTTTCCCTGTCGGAGTCCACTTCAATCACGACTTTTGTGATTGAAGGATCACCATCTGCCAGCTGGAGCACTTCCGAAAGAACTGCGCGTCCCAGGCCCCTTCCCTGATGCTGCGGCCGCGTCCCGACCAGGAGAACGTGCAGCTCATGGGGTGCGAACTGTCCGACAAGGGCGTAAGACAGGACCTGGTTGTTGCTGTCGAGGGCAACACGGGAGAGGTCCAGCCGCGTTGAGGTCAGTCTCATCGTTTGGGTCCAGCGATCCACGCTTACCGGGGAAGAGCCCCAGTGCTGGGAGAAGGCGGCGTTGTGTGCCACTCGTATCCCTTCAATTGGTACGAGGGAGGCATCGCAGACGACGACGCCAGCAGGGGGCTCTGGCCGGCTGCCCGAAATCTGGGCTCCCGTTCTTCTCTCCATGACATGGAAGGTTCGATTCAGGGAATATTGGCGCGAAGACAGCAGCTCCTTCTTCCAGCTGTGCTGAGAGTGGTCCTCGACCCGGAACACGTAACGTGCTGGTAGGAACCGTTTAGCCGCGAGAGCGCCCAGTGCTTCGCAAAGGGTCAGCAGCGATTCCTCGATTCCTTGTCCCCGGTGTCGAGGATCCACAGACAGCGTGATCTCAATTTCGCCAAGGCCATCAAAGCGAGGTTCCTCGCCGGGCCAGATGACCGAGGCGGCCACCAAGTCCTGATCCCGCCACACGCCGACTGTCTGAGCAGCGGGGTTGAAGTTGGCCGACGTCAAGATCTGTTCTAACTGACTTGCCGAATATGCTTGTCGGACCCCGTCGGCCCTCGCTTCAACCAAAGTCAGATCTGACCAGCACTTCGCGTGGTCCGCGTGTAGGGACTGCCACCTCAAGTTTGGTGTCGCTCCGTAAGCTGGCACCTATGGCCTCCCAACCCGCTACCCGTTCCGGTTTCCCCTGGCGAACAGCCATTGTAGGTAGTGCCCTCATTGTGGGGCTACCCTGGCTCTTCCTGTTGCTAGACCGAGGAACTGGGTCAACGTCTTGGGCGCTGATCCAGTTAGTCGTGATTAACCCCGTTTTGTTCGTGGTGGGATCTATCCGGTCGTGGTTCAGATACTCATGGAAGTTTCTGATCACCCCGGCAGCGTATAGCGTCGCCTTTGTGGTTTGTGTATTCACGGTCTACAACGTTTCTGCACTCCCGTATTTGGTGGTGTATGTCGCGCTGGTCGCAGTGGTGTGGCTGGTTGTCGTTCTGGTTTTCAGGCTCGCGCGCCGGGAACAGTAACATTTGGAACTAGCGGTTTCGCGGGACGAGGCCAAGGTGATCAATGTTCGAAGTGATCGTTTCCTCGCCATCCGTTAGGGTGACAAGAGCGCGTAGGACCGGGAACAAACTGCCCCTCCCATCGGGAGTTTGCGGCGCTGCGCTGGAGACCGCATGGCGAAAGGGGACCCAGTGATTCCACACCAACCTAGACGCGTGTACGCGGGTCGCCTGGCTGGAGCCCCCGTATTTGATCCCCTCGGCGACCGAGTCGGATTCGTGTATGACGTACTTGTCGTATTCCGGGTCAAAGGAGACCCCCTGGTAGTGGGGTTGTCCGTCGAGGTGGCGGGCAAGCGACGGGTTTTCCTCCCCATTACACGCGTCACCGCAATGGTCGGCGGTCAGGTGATAACCACGGGCCTTCTAAACATGCGACGGTTTGTGCAAAGAGACGTAGAAACTGCGCTGGTTGCAGAGGTCTTGGACCAAGAAGTTCGCCTGAAAACCACGGGCCAACCAGTAACGATCATGGATGCGGGAATAGAACGCGGCCAAGGCAGAGAATGGACTCTCAGCACCTATTACGTCATGCAGGGCAAAGTCGGACGCGGCAGTCGCGACCCAGGTATGGAGGTAGCGGTTAGCGACGTCGAAGGCCTGATCAGCGCCACCATCAGGGAAAACAGCCCCAGCCTGATGGCCCAACTGGAAATTATGAAGCCTGCAGACGCGGCGGAGGTCCTGCGAGAACTGGATCCCAAAGTACGGGACGCAGTGCTGGGGAGCCTGCCCAGTGGGCGCCTTGCCGACGTGTTGGAGGAGCTGGGGGACAGCGCCACCGCAACCCTACTTTCAGGGCTGGCTGCAGGGCGGGCAGCAGACGTCCTTGAAGCCATGGAGCCAGACGACGCAGCCGACGTTGTGGCACGCATGACCGCCCAAGACGCCGCCAAAGTGCTTGATCGGATGGACCCGGGCGAAGCAGAAGACGTTCGTCGACTGATGAAGTATGAGGGAAGAACCGCGGGAGGGATGATGACAACCGAGCCCCTCATTCTGCCTCCTGATGCGACTGTGGCGGAGGCACTTGCTTCAGCAAGCAAAGCAGATGTTCCCCCGGCCTTGGCCGCGGTCATCTTCGTATGCCGCCCACCATTGGAAACTCCGACGGGCCAATTCCTTGGCGTCGTACACATCCAACGCGCACTAAGAGAACGCCCCTCGACCCTCCTGGGGGGAATATTGGATCGGGATGTTCGTACTGCCCGCCCCTCGGACAAAATTGGAACCGTCGCGCGATCCCTCGCACTCTACGACTTGACGGCGTTACCCGTGTTGGATGAGGAGTCGCTGGCCGGCGCAATCTCCGTAGATGACGTGTTAGATCACCTGCTCCCGGACGGGTGGCGAACAAGTGGGGATGACCGCGCGGGTGAAGAGGAGGTTCCAGGATGACAGATTTCAGCCAGCCACTGACAACGGCTGCGAGCAGACGCTGGCGTCACAAACGCTACAGAGACAAGGACGCTTTCGGAAAGTTCGCGGAGGCCACAGCCCGCTTCATGGGGAGCCCTCGCTTCATCTTGTACATGACCGTGTTTGTCGTTGCGTGGATCGCTGCCAACGTCATTCTCTTTGCGATGGCGCCGAAATTTGCTTGGGACCCGTACCCGTTCATCCTGCTGAACCTTGCGTTTTCCACGCAGGCCTCCTACTCGGCACCGTTGATCCTCCTAGCCCAAAACCGCCAAGACGACAGAGATCGGGTGATCGCTGAACAAGATCGGCAACGTTCCGAACGTTCGTTGGACGATGCCGAATACTTGGCGAGGCAGATTGTCACTCTCCGCGACACTCTGGACCAGGTGGCAACCAAATCCTTCGTACGTTCGGAACTGCGTGACGCACTGGAATACTTGGACCGCGACCGCGAAGAACGATTGGCGGCGAGAGAACGCCACATCCAAGAACTACAGTCGGAGCTCGAGGGACTCCGGAGCCAAATTGCGAGCCGTTCCGGCAACGATTCCACCACGGAAGACAGCTTGAGATGATGACTGGTCTCAACGCGGAACTCAAAGCCAACCAAATGTTTCTGACAGGGATCCCAAAGTGAGTAGTTTTCAGCACGAACCAGGACTTTTCGAAACCCACACAGAGCCCGCGGTCGACCAGCCTGGGAAAGCGAAGGGCGACGGCTGCTTCGTTCCGACCATCTACGATGAGTACGAGGTGAAGCTGATCGTCCCCAGCGCGGACTCCTTCCCGGACCTGAGCTCGATTGGCCAGTTGGGGGCACCCACCACCTTCGAACTGAACGCTGTCTACTTTGACACCCCCGACTTTGACCTGTTCGCAGAGGGAAGCACATTGCGGCGACGCTCGGGCGGGAGCGATGCCGGGTGGCATCTCAAAGTGGAAAGTCCCGGGGTGGATGACAGGCGTGAATATCAAGCCCCGATAGCAGGTGCCCGACCGCCGGCACAACTGCGCCAAGTTCTTTCGGAGAAAGCTCGCGTTGCCCCACTGCTGCCCGTGGTGCGGATGGTGACAACCCGGACGGAAATCCCGCTACTGGACCAAGACGGAAGAACTTTGGCTCTTATTAGTGAAGACCAGGTCCGCACGCAGGTTCGCCCAGATGTTCACGACCCTGAGATCCAAAACGAAACGGACTCGTGGTTTGAAGTGGAAGTGGAATACGTGAGCGGACCGCGCTCTGTGGTCCCTAGCATTGAGAACGCCTTCGTCCGGGAAGGTGCCGTGTCAGCCACATACGCGTCGAAGCTTGAACGTAGTCTCCAGTCTTGGACGGACCGGGGGGCTCCGGTGTCCGAACGCAACCAACACCTCGCGACAGCAGCGGAAGTTGTCATGAGCTTCGTGGCCACCCAGATCGGCATAATCCAAGCGTTGGAGCAACCCGTGGTGGCGGACCACTTTGACGCGGTTCACCGGGTCAGGGTTGCGATCCGCCGTTTACGCGGCACGCTGCGCAGTTATGAGCAGATCTTCGACAGTCATCGGGGGAGGGACACAATCGAGCACCTACTGCAAGAATTGCGGTGGTATTCGCGCATCTTGGGGGAGGCGAGGGACGGGGAGGTCCTCCGCGAACACGTGGCCAAGACCGCGGAAGAGGCCGGGGTGGCACCGGATTCCCCTGACTTGAAAAGAATATTGAATGACTTGGAGCGAACGCACACGGAAGCTCATGACCGTGTCAGGGAGGCCGCTCACCTTCCTCGGTATGAGATGCTTCAAGACGAGCTTGTCGACTTCCTTCTCCAACCACCCCTCTCCGCACTGGGGGGCTTGCCTGCTGAAGAGGTTCTGCCAGGAATGATCGAACAATCGAAGCGTTCCGTTTACAGGTCCTACCTTCGGGCTTTGGAGCCAGGGTCCCAGGTTTCGAATTGGCATGATGTGCGGAAGAAAGCAAAGCGGGTTCGTTATTTCGCAGACGCGCTCGCTTCCCACTTTTCCGGAGCGGCAGCGACCGCGGCAGCCTGGGAACAAGTCACAGACACTCTCGGATCAGCGCAAGACGCAGTTGTAGCAAATGAGGCCCTTTTCGAAATCGGGAGAAGAACCCCCGACATTGGCAAGACAGTGGAGTTGCTTTGCGGCTTCGAGGAGAGCGCGGCTGCCGCTCACCTGACTGTAGGGAAAGAAGCAGTCCAGAGTGCTTTCTCTCTTGGCGTGATTTCGTAGAGTGTAGAAGTCAACTGGGGAGGGAGGGCCATGAACAAAGGACCGTCGAAGACTGCAAACGCGTCGAACGGTGCCGCAGAGGACCACAATGCACGCGCAAACGATGGAGTCTCGAAAGGACACGCCTCTTCTTCCATCTCCAGTAAACAAGCCAAGGCCACTGATTCGGCGTCAGGATCAGAACACGTGGAGCCCGATCCCGACAGGTTGACTCTGTCGGAGAAATTGCGCCGCGGCGTTTGGATCGCCGAGATGTGGTCTGTGTGGCCGATGTTCATTCTGGCGATCACATTCGCTGTTCTTTCCACGGTTTTCCTGGTTGCCAGATCCGACATCACGGGGTTCGAAACTGCCATCATCGCCTTTTTGATGATTGCTATTTGGGCGATCTTCATTGCGGATTACGTGGTGCGGCTCCTAGCATCGAAGAACAAGTGGAGTTACATAAAGTCAAACGCCCTCGAACTGATAACGGTGATATTCCCCTTCTTCAGGCCGCTCCTCATCCTGGTGTACATCTGGAAACTGCCCGTAACCAGATCCACTGACGACAAGTTCTTCCGGACCCGCTTCCAGATCACTGTCGCGGCGATAGCGATCTTCTTCCTGTATTTCACATCCACTTTGGTGTGGCTGGTTGAAAAGGGGGCAAAGCACGCCAACATCACCAACTGGGGAGATGCGATGTGGTGGGGCGTAAGCACCATAACCACGGTTGGCTACGGCGACTTCGTGCCAGTGACTACGCTCGGCCGCCTGCTTGGATCATTCTTGATGATCGGGGGCATTTTCATACTCGGAGTTGTTTCCGCCTCCGTCATTTCATCTTTCACGGACAGCCTCAAGACCCTCACTGAGAAACGCACAATGGCAGCTCAGAAACGTTGGGAAAAGGTTCAAGACCTGGGGCCGAATCATCACTACCCGCGGTGGGCGAAGAAGGAGAAATCCTTCTTGGAACGGCAGGAAGAGCATGACTCGACGGCTCCTTCAACCGGTGGGGAGCCCAAACGTGAACCGGAGGGCGCTGCCTTAGCCGCGGCTTCCGGCAAGAAGCGTCCGGCCTCTGTGTCTCATGAGGCAGCCAGTAACTAGAGCAACTGAAATCCAAGCTGTGTGCTGGAAACCTGCGCGACAGGGCCGGTTCCAATCAGAGGCGTCCTGGTAAGGCTCGCGGATAGTCAACTAGGAAAGTAGCGTCACGAAGAGCATTGAGATGGTTTCTGAGGCAAACACTGTCAGGGGTGCCGTCAAGGCTATTGCAATGCCAAGATCGGCTCTGGGCGTGAGAAGGAACGAGGCCCGTGTTTCGGGGTGCTCCGTGACAGACCGCAGGTGACGCCCTGTCAAACCTATCGCCAGCGCGGCGATGCAAATGATTGCTGTAACCCCGTACCCGATCCACATGAACGCCTCAGTGGCGGGGGTCCATGCCCGGTGCGACCACGTGTACCCTCCCTGGCCGGTGACGACGGCCGGGTTTGTCGTGATTGGGATGGCAATTCCCGTGACCGCGCCCGCGAGAGTGCCAATCAATGAGAGTACGAAAGATATGGTTCCATACTTTGCCGCCCGAGACTGCAGGCGCTTTACCGCACTCTCCGGAAGGGAGCCGTCACGGAAAGTAACTTTGGGAGACATAGTCCCATCCTAGATCACGCTATTTTCTTGGGTTGCAGAAGCCGCGCGGAATCGATTTGCCAAGGAGCGGGCCAAGACCGAGAATCAGGTGTCTCCGTTCTTATTGGGGAGCTGGTACAGCAATGGCGAAGAAGGCATCGAAACCCCCGGTTGCGTGGTTGGGCCGGGTTGCCTCTGTTGCGCTCCTAGTTGTTGTCTCCGCCTTGCTTCTCACACTTTCGTCAACGGCTAGACAGGGTTCAGCCGGTCCCAGCTCAGAACAATTCAGTTTTGAAACGGCCGAAATTTCGCTTCAGCTCCAGGCGACGCTGGCCGACCAGATGAGCGTGCGGGCAACCCAGTTATCAGGCGAAGCAGACGAAGCCGAGCGTATTCTCCTGGATGTGCCAGCGGAAGTACAAGCAACACCGGCTGGAAAAGAACTGGCGGCGAAGATCGCAGCTGCCCGAAACTTGGCGTCATCAAAGAATCCCGACCGCCACCTCATCAGCGAATCCACCGATGAACTTCGCGAAGCAGTCGCCAGAGTTGAGGAACAAGGAGACAAATACACGGAGCTTATGGTGAACATCGAGACGCTGCTTCCAGGAACAACTGGGGCAGTGGCTTTAATGGACCTTGAGACCGGGCAAACCCTGGTCTCCTACAACGCCACAGAAGTCTTTACGGCGGCCTCGACGTACAAGATCTTTACCGCTTACTCCATGATCAACGCTGTGGAGTCAGGAGTGCTGGAGTGGTCTTCTCCGTTCAACGGGACAACGCTGCAAGAGTGTTTTAGTTGGATGCTCATCTATTCAGACAACGACTGCCCGATTCAGTGGTTCCAGACCTACGGTCACGATTTCGTGAATGAGCAAGCCAAAGAACTCGGGGCGCAGAATACCGCCCTGACTTATTCTCACGGCCTGTCCACTACAGCGGAGGATCTTGCCGTCTCTCTCCGTACCCTCGGTGTGAGCGACGTGATTTCTCAAAAATCACGCGACTTTATGCTTGACCTAATGAGTGAACAGGAAACTCGCGATGGGCTCCCCGCCGCATTTGAGCCCGATCACGGGGTGGTCGCCGACAAAGTCGGATACCTGGATGAGCTTTTGCACGATGCGGCATTGATCTACACCGACAAGGGAGACTATTCCCTGGTCGTGTTAACTAGAAACTCTTCGTGGGAGACAATCGCTGCGGTCGGAGAGCTGATCTACGACTACCTTTAGACCCGGAGATTTGTAGACCCGCAGATTTGCCCCAAGGTCCCGGCTCACAGGCCTCTACTGGCAGCGGATGTTCACACTCAAACTGTGGGTGATGGGACTAGATCAGACCCAAGTCAGCCATTGCCTGTTCCAGGCGTTCCTCGTTCTTCTCAGAAAGAGGAACCAGGGGAAGACGCAGCTCATTTTCGGCCATGCCCATAAGGGCAAGCGCAGCCTTCACGGGAATCGGGTTGACCTCGGTGAACAAAGAAGAGATAAGGGGCAGCAACGAGAGTTGGATCTGGAAGGAGCGTTCCGCATCTCCGTCGAAGTAGGCAGATGTCATGTCGTGCATTTGTCGGGGCACGATGTTGGAGGCAACTGAGATCACGCCGTCTCCGCCCATAGCCAACAGAGGGTACACATGGTCGTCGTTGCCGGACAGGATCGAAACTTTGTCTCCGCACACCCGGAAGTACTCGATTATCTGGCTGAGGTTCCCGGATGCTTCCTTCACGGTGCGCAGTTGGGGGTTCTTAGCCATTTCTGCCATGGTTTTCGGCTCGACATTCATGCCCGTGCGTGATGGCACGTTGTACACGATGATTGGCAGGGAAGTTGCGTCGGCAACCACGTTGTAGTGGGCTACCAGGCCCGCCTGTGTTGTCTTGTTGTAGTAGGGGGTGACGACCAGGAGGCCGTCAGCGCCGATCTGTTCCATTTCGCCCGCGCATTTCGCGACACGTGCGGTGTTGTTTCCTCCGCAACCGGCGATGACTGGGACTTCCCCGGCGACCTGATCCACAGCGACCCGAACAAGTTCCTGCTGTTCGTCAGTTGTAAGGGTCGAGGGTTCACCTGTTGTGCCGCAGACAACCAGGGCGTCGCTCCCGTTTTCCAGTTGGAAGTCGAGCATCCGTTTGAATGCGTCCCAGTCGACAGTGCCTGCACGGAAAGGAGTGGCCAAGGCCGGGGCGGCTCCGCGAAACAGCATGGGTGTCCTCTCTAAGGGATATTTGCTACCACTCTAGTGTTCCGCGTGTTGCCGTTGGCTTGTTGTCTGCCAGACGACCCGGGTTAGGCGCGTGCGAGGAGGGCCGCTAAATGCGTCAGGTAACCTTTAGCGCATGGTCTTTCCAACCTCGACAAAACGCAATTTTTCCTTCGTTGGCGCGTTGACTTCGGTCACGGCGCTGGGAGTGGTCGCCCTTACGGGTTGCACGGCAAGTACTGGGGGCGGGTCATTTCAAGATAGTTTTGCCATGAGCGGGCAGGAACAGAGCGGGCAAAGCGACGCTTTTTACGAGGGGCCCCAGAGTTCCTCGCCCGACGTCCCCGTCTTTGATGATGAGAGGGACGCTGCAGAAATTGCGCGCTCGATGAGTGTTGAGCAGAAGGCGGCCGCCCTGCTCATGGTGCACTTTCCCGGAGTCGAACCGGGCGCATTTTCTGCATTCACTGCGGAGCTGCAACCAGCGGGCATCATTTTAATGGGGGACAACACAGAGTTGGGCTCTGAGGTAACTGCGGAGCTCATCTCCGCCGCGCAGAGTGCTGCCCAGTGGCCTCTCCTAATCGCCATCGACCAGGAGGGTGGCACGGTCTCTCGGTTGAGCGACGACCCCAGCGACGGACCTGAGGTGCTTCGCACGCTTTCCCCGGAGGAAATCGAAACTCAGATGCGTAACCGCGCCGAATTTCTCCATTCTTTGGGCATCAACACCAACTTCGGAATTGTCGCCGACGTGACAGGTGACCCCAATTCCTTCATCTGGCAGCGGGTTTTAGGCACCGACGCTGAGATGGCTGCGACAAATGTGGCTGCGGCGGTAAAAGGGGAAAACGAGGGTGACGTTTACTCGACTCTTAAGCATTTTCCTGGCCACGGCGCTACCATCGGCGACTCGCATAACTCAATCCCAGAAACAGATCTAACTTTCGAAGAGTGGGAGCAAGGGCCTGGGCTCCCGTTCCAGGCAGGGATCGACGCGGGTGCTGAACTTGTGATGATGGGCCACCTTGCGTTCACCGATGTCAGTTCCTCGCCCGCCTCGCTGTCCTCAGAGTGGGTTGACATCCTTCGAAACGACATGGGCTTTGACGGAGTCATCGTTGTCGATGACATGCGAATGCTCTCTGACTCGGGGTTGCCAGAGTATTCCGATGCCGGCAAAAACGCGGTGCGAGCACTAGCGGCAGGTAACGACCTGATTCTGTACATATTCCCCGCGGGGGCTGACCCCATAATGGCGCTGAGTGAGCTGGTCGATGCAGTCGTGACAGCAGTCGAAGACGGGACATTGGACGAGGAAGAGCTGACCGAGTCCGTGGAACGAGTGTTGGAACTGCGTCTGGCCGCCTGGTAGGGCAACACCGCACCGAACCCCGGTTGTTGAGAGATAAACCGCACACTAACTATATGCGTTTGCATGAGTAAGATGGATGCAAACGCATATAGCGATGTTGTGCTACGACATCTGGTGACATTTGGAAAGTGGGCGGCGAAATGCAGTTTGGAATCTTCTCAGTTGGAGACGTAACCTCTGACCCCGTAACGGGCAAGACTCCCAGTGAGGCAGAAAGAATCAAGGCGATCGCCCGAATCGCCAAGAAGTCCGAAGAAGTCGGATTCGACGTGTTCGCAATAGGCGAGCATCACAACCCGCCGTTTGCAATATCCTCGCCCCCAGTATTCCTCGCACACGTCGGCGCGGTCACCGATAACATCATGCTTTCGACGGCAACCACCCTGATCACCACGAATGACCCCGTTCGAATCGCTGAGGAGTACGCGCTCCTCCAACACCTCACAGACGGACGTTCAGACCTAATGCTTGGTCGCGGCAACACCGCCCCTGTCTACCCGTGGTTTGGACAGGACATCCGCCAGTCTTTGCCGCTGGCACTGGAAAACTACAACCTGCTCCATAACCTGTGGAACCAGGATGTAGTCGATTTTGAAGGTAACTTCCGTTCCGGGTTGCAGGGCTTCACTTCCATCCCCAGGCCCCTCGATGACGTGGCACCCTTCGTCTGGCACGGATCGATCCGTACCCCCGAAATCGCTGAACAAGCCGCCTACTACGGCGACGGCTTCTTTGCCAATGGAATCTTCTGGCCCATGTCACACTTCCAGCGCCTGATCGGGCTGTATCGCAACCGCTACGCCCACTACGGACACGGACGTCCAGAGGATGCGATTGTCGGCGTTGGAGCACAGGTTTACATGGCGGAAACAACCCAGAAGGCAAAAGACCAGTTCCGTCCCTACTTCGACAATTCCCCCGTTTACGGGGGCGGCGCCTCCCTCGAAGAAATGTCAGCGCGAACACCGCTCTTCGTCGGCTCCAAGCAGGAAGTCATCGACCGCACACTGGGATTAAAAGACTACTTTGGCAACTACCAGAGGCAACTGTTCCTCATCGACCACGGCATGCCCGAAAAACAAGTGATGGAACAACTGGACATGTGGGGAGAAATCCTCCCAACGCTCAAGAAAGAAACCCCTGATCTAGCAGCACTGGGCATTCCAGAAGCCCCAACCCACCAGTCCCTGGTGAAGGCCAAGTATGGTGACAGCCCCGCACGTCAACCAAAACCAAACCCCAACCGAGGCGATAACGTAACCGGCACCTCCCCTTACGAGGATTCCGATCCCGCAAGGCCAGCAAACCTCCCTTTTGGGTGAGGTTCGGTCATGCAAACTGACACGCCACTATCCAAAGCGCAAGTCGGTGCGGCCTCCGACGCCTGGGAAGCACTCCTTCGCGCCTACGTGAAGCTGAACCGCAAGTTCGCCCAAGACCCAGTGTGGGCACAAGCATCAATGCGCGAATACGACATCATGTACACCTTGGCTAAGGCAGGGTGCGCGCTGAGCCAAACGGATTTGCTTCGCTCGGTTACGCTCAGCCAACCCGCCGTTTCACGGATGCTCAAACGAATGGAAGCAAAAGGACTGGTACGGAGCAGCCCCTTCCACAAAGATGCCCGCAGCTCCCAAATCGAGTTGACCGAGGCGGGCAGAGCACTCCAGCGAAAAATGGGCAGAGAGCACGGCAACCAAGTCGCGGCGGCCATCAGCGGAAGCTTGAACGAGGAAGAAATCGCAACCCTCCACACCCTGTGCGGAAAGCTTGCAGGAAATCAGGAATACAATGAGTGAAACAAGAATTCTGATCGTCAGTGCCGGGGTATCCGAGCACTCCTCGACGACCATGCTCGCTGAGCGCGTGGGGCGTGAGGTAGTCAAGGCACTCCAACGCGAAGGAATGCAGCCCTCGCTCAAAATGGTTGAACTCCGAGGCTTGGCCGGGGAGCTTGGCGCGGCGATGGCAACGGGGATTGTGGGCGAGGAACTCCAGGCAACCCTCGACCAAGTAACCCAAGCCGACGGGCTGATCGCTGCGACACCCGTATACAAAGCCTCCTATTCGGGGATGTTCAAGGCCTTCTTCGACATGCTTGACGAGGACGCCTTGATCCTTACCCCAACCATCCTGGCAGCAACCGCTGGGACTCCCCGCCACTCGCTGGTGCCTGATGATTTGATGAGGCCGCTATTCGCATTCATGCGGGCGCTTGCGGTGCCAACCTCGGTTTTCGCGGCCACTGAAGATTGGTCGACAAGTTCCTTGACGGCAAGAGCACAAAGAGCTGCGGAAGAGTTTGCGCCGCTTGTCACGACCGACACTAGGAAGAAAGCCCGTGAATCTTCGTCACAGGCCTACGATCGCACCTACGTGGTAGGTGAGGGGGCGCCCGAGGATCCCACAACAGGTCTCAATTTCGACTCCGATTTGATGAAACTTGCTGCCGGTGGCAAAAGCCCTCGGAAGTAACCTGACACCGCGTTCGGGCCCGGCCGCCGGCCCGGGGTCTGGTGGTTGTAAGCTCTCTGGCGTCATATCTCGTCAGCAAACAGGGAGCTCCCAATGGACCCGTTGATTCGCAAGGCACTTACATGGACCATGCTCGGACTGGCGGTGCTTCTGTTTTGTTTCACCGGGGCGGACTTGGCAGCTGGAGCGAACGAGACGTCCATGTGGCTGTCCCTATTAGGTTGGGCAGCAATCGTCGGGATTTGCTGGGCGATTTTGGCGCAGGATTCCCGAAAAGATGGTTCAGGGAAATAGGAATGCCGACCCGCTTCCGTATGTCCAAAGCGGACAACGCGGAGAGGGCTCACATGTTTCGAGTGCCAGCGGCGAAACGGGGGCTCCCCTTGACTAACGCGCGTGCCGAATTGATTGGGACCGACACTCAAAACGAGTGCCGGTCCCAATCGGTTGTTACGGGCCCTGCTGCCCTGTGTTAGGCGTTTCTTGAAGCCCGCCTCACGCAGCCAGGCGTTCCCCTAGGAGAAGGCTGCCGCTACTGCCAGAGATAGCGCTGTTTGGAACTTTGTCTCCCTGTCCTCAGCACTCATGTCTTGGCTGGGGTCCAGCAGGTGGTCAGACACGGTGAGCACCGCAAGTGCTTCCTTGCCGTAGTGCGCCGCGGTTCCGTAGAGCGCTGCGGCTTCCATCTCGACACCAAGCACGTTGTACTCCGCCAGGCCCTCGACCATTCCCGGAACCTTCTCATAGAAGTGATCCCTAGAAACGATGGAACCGACGTGTACTTTTGCATCATCCGGGGCTGCATCTACAGCCGCGCGCACCAGCTTGTAGGAAGCGGTAGCGGAGAAGTAGATCCCGGGGATCCTGTCCTGGTTGAAGTTGGAGTCCGTGTGAGCGCCGATGCCGACAACAGTGTCACCAACGCTTACTTGCGGGGCTATACCCCCGCAAGTCCCAACCCTGATGATTCGCTCTACGCCATAACCGGAAAAGAGCTCATTGGCGTAGATAGCGATCGAGGGCTGTCCCATTCCAGAACCCATGACTGAGAGGAGCCGTCCCTGGTGCTCACCAGTGAACCCCATCATTCCTCGCACGTCCGTGACCAGTTTGGGGCTGTCGAATAGTTGGTTTGCGATGCGTTCGGCGCGCTTCGGGTCGCCGGGCATGAGAACTGCGGGAGCGAAATCTCCCGGTTCAGCCGCTATGTGGGGAGTTGCCATATTTCCTCCAATGTTTTGAGTTAGACATCACAAAGTCTAGCCGGGAACTCGCAGCCGATCAGGAAAGCCTGCGGTGACAGTAGAGTTGATCGGGATGACAACAAACATTCCTAGCTCAGACTCCGGCCCACTTGCCTCAGATCAGTACGGCTCACGGCATGTCAATGATGCCGAGATCTCTTTGAGCCTCCAAGAACTTCCTGGGACAGACTGGCAACTGGTTGCTTTCGACCTTGATGACACGCTTGCTCCCTCGAAATCCGAGTTGCCGCCAGAGATGGCCCGCGCGCTTCGTGACCTACTGGACGTTTGCGAGGTCGCAGTCATATCGGGCGGTGCGCTCCCACAGTTTGAAGCTCAACTCTTGACGGGGTTGCAGGCAGCGCCAAAGCAGTTGCAACGCCTGCACCTGCTTCCAACGTGCGGAACACGTTACCTGGATTTCCCGGAAGGGCATCTGGTGCAGCGTTACGCACACGACCTTTCTGAACAGCAGCGATGTGACGTCACGACCGTGCTTGAAGAGGTGGCCAAGGAGCAGGGGATCTGGGAAGAGGAGACTTGGGGACCAATCCTGGAGGACCGAGGATCCCAGATCACATACTCGGCGCTGGGACAGGAGGCGCCCTTGGAGATCAAGCGTGCCTGGGACCCGAGCGGGGAAAAGAAAAACCGGCTTGCGGCCGTTGCGGGCGAAAGACTGCCTGCTCTGGAAGTCCGTTCGGGAGGTTCCACCTCTGTTGATGTGACGGAAAAAGGAATCGACAAAGCGTATGGGATGCAAAAGCTAGTGGAGATCACGGGCATCCCGAAAGACCTGATGCTTTTCATCGGGGACCGCCTGGATCCTATCGGCAACGACTACCCGGTGAAAGCATCCGGGTGGCCCACATACGCGGTTGGCGGGTGGGAAGACACTGTCGTTGCTGTAGACAGCATTGTTCAGGCCAAGCGGAAAGACGCTTCTTCGTAGAACCGGGGGGCAGAGCCAGGGCTCTACTTCTTTTTCTTGGTTCCTTCCTCCGGGAAAGCTCCGCGGTCAACCTGAGGTCGAGGTGAGCGCCAACGCCGCGGCATAAGCATCCGGGAATAGGCGTAGAACCAAGTTCCCTTCGGGATCGGCTGATCTGGGTAGATGACCTTGATCCGCCGTTTCATGCGTTGCCAAACAACGAACGCCTCGATGATTGAGATGAAGAGAAGCGCATAGAAGAAAAGGGTTAGGCCCCAGACCAGTGCACCGCTCGCCAAGTCATTGAGAGGAACGAACGACAGCACCATCATCCCAACCAGGAACACGAGCATCGCGGGCAGCAAAAATTCGGCGAAAGACCAGCGCGCGTCAAGCCAATTGCGTGTGTAGCGGCGAACCTGCCCTTTGTCACGTTCGGGCAGGTAACGTTCGTCGCCCGTCTTCAACGCTTCCTGCTGGCGTTCCCACGCTTTTTCACGCTGCTGCTTCGCGATGCGCTTTGCTTCTTTGCGATCGTTTGGAACCAAAGGTCGCTGGCGTGCGGCTTCCGCTTCTCTGCGGGTCCGCGTTGGGCGCCCTTTCGTCCCGTCAGCGGGTTTCTTATTGTCGTCGACGGTTCCGGATGCGCTTGAGTCCTGTTTCTTAGCCACGCCCTAAGGTTAACGGAGTGCGCCGGCGAACCCAATTCTGCGTTGGGAACTTGGGACAACTCATATTGCGTGTCGGCATGCGAAGCACATTTGCTTCCGGGACGAGGGGTACATTGGTTCCGTGATTACTCAAGAAGAACTCTCTAAGCGTGTAGATGCCGGTTTCGATGTCCAACTTGGGCAGTTGGCCGAGCTTGTCAGCATCCCATCCGTCTCCTCTGACCCCGCGTCTGAAGGGGAGGTGCTCCGGGCCGCAGAAATGGTTCGGTCCCAGTTTGAAGCACTCGGCTTTGACGCAGAGATCAGGACGGCCCCGGCGGAAGACGGAACCCCGGGCCGGCCGGCAGTACTGGCAAAGTCACCCGTCAAGGAAGGCTTGCCGACGGTTCTCCTGTACGCGCACCATGACGTCCAGCCTGCGGGCGACCTTTCAAAATGGTCATCTGCCCCGTTTGAGATGGAGGTTCGCGACGGCAGGGCATATGGGCGCGGAACCTCTGATGATGGCGCCGGCGTCGTGGTCCACATGGGTGTGGTGCGTGCATTCGAGGGCGACCTGCCCGTGAACCTGGTGGTTTTTGTGGAGGGAGAGGAAGAAGTCGGATCCCCCTCGTTCACAAATTTCCTGGAAAAATACCACGAAGAGCTCGATTCAGACGTCATCGTGGTGGCCGATTCAGGGAACTGGACCGTAGACACCCCGGGAGTTACTTCCTCCCTTCGTGGCGTTGCCACCGTCGACGTAACACTCAAAGTGTTGGACCATGCGGTGCACTCAGGAATGTTTGGTGGGCCCATTTTGGACGCGGTCACGTTGGCGTCCCGGCTGATTACGACGCTTCACAACGAAAACGGTGACGTTGCCGTTAAAGGGCTTGGCGGTGACCCCCGTTCTCAGGTGGAGTGGCCCGAATCTGAGTTCCGGAAGGACGCGTCGACGGTGGAGGGCTACCGGCTTGCTGGGACAGCCGACTTGGCGGCACAAATCTGGACCATGCCTGCCATCAGCGTGATTGGTCTGGATGCCACTTCAGTGGAGAACTCCGCGAACGCGATCATTCCCGAATGTACGTTCAGGCTGAGCCTGCGCACCGTGCCGGGAACCGACACCAGTGATGCTACCGACCACCTTGTTAAGCATTTGGAAGCGCACCGGCCGTTTGGTGCCGAAATGACTGTGGCGGTTCGTGAAGCGGGACCAGCCTACGTCGTTGATCTTCAGCACCCAGTAGTTGAGACGCTGAACGAGTGCCTCGAAGCCGCGTGGGGGAGCCCTGCTATCGCTATCGGACAGGGCGGCTCCATCCCGTTCGTTGCCGAGTTCGATCGGGCTTTCCCCGAAGCCGTAGTTCTGGTTACTGGGGTCGAGGATCCCGCGTCCAACGCCCATTCCGAGGACGAATCTCAGTCTTTGAAGGTCCTCAGGAACGCGACGTTGGCAGAGGCCTTGCTCCTTGCGAAACTAGGCAACGACCTGAGCTGACCTGCATGCACATCCTGGTACTTGGACACTGGGACCTGAGCGCCGAGGACCTCTCGGGTACCGGCGGAGCCGCCGAAGATGCTTTGGCCCAGGTTTTGGGCTCCGTGCCCCCTTCGCAGCGTGTTGGACCTAACCGACTTGTTCTGGAGGCGATCCGGCGAGGCATCCTGTCGGCGTCCAAAGATCGAAGAGCAGACAACGCGACCTCCCGTGTTGAAGTCACTTGTCTGCCGTTTGGTCCGGCATCAGCCCTGCTTGAAGCATTAGAGCCGGCGGCGGGGACAACTGGCAACTTCTTTCCGCTGGTCCACGGGCGCAAGGAAGCGAGCAGCATCGCGCTTGGCTCCGAGCTGAGGGACTCTGCTGATTTTCAAGGCACGATTGTCATTGAGGGAGGCCATTCCTGGTGCCACGATTGGGGCTTGGAAATGGTGGGGTCGATGACGGGAACGCCGAAGCTATCTTTAGCTTCCGACGAAGAAACACTGCGTGCGGCGTTGGTCAAAGCTCGCGACGTGCTCAGGCCCCGAACCATCGTTTACGCTGCCTCGACGCAGCGCCCGCTATTCGGACCGGGGGGCACCTCCGTGTTGCGCCCGGACCTTTCAATGCGCGGGGTGGGAAGAGGGCAGCCAATGCGCCCAGTCTCAGCAGGACCCGCGGACCCCGATGACGCTTTCGCCCCGGCAGATGTCGCAAAGTGGCGTTCACTTCTGGTTGAGATGTACGCCTCGACGGCGGCTGAGCGCCAGAACCTGGTGGCGACAGCTCGGGGTGCGGACACTACGGAGCATTCCGACCCGGGCACCTTGGCGGGTTCGGGAGCGGGCGGGGGAGCCGGCGCGGTTTTTGCTGCTCTAGGCGTGCCAGTGGTCCCCACAGCCACGGTTTTATCGGCGGCCACCAACCTGAGGAATCTACTCAAGAAAGTGGACTTGGTCTGCGTGGTCGAGCCCCGCTTGGACGGCCCTGAACTGGCGGACTCAGCACTCGATCACATCACCACCATCACTTCGGAGGAGAGTCTGCCTGTGGTGGCGGTGTCCTCAAGATCATCTCTTTCGTCCCCGGAGAGAGCAGAGTGGGGCATCCATGGGGTTTCTTTACTGCGGGAACCAAGGCCGGGGGTCGGCAAACAGGGGACCAACCGATTTGAGGACGTGGGACGCAGAATCGGACAGACCTGGATCCCGCGCTGATCCTGGCCAGTGCAGGGAGCATACCTACGCGCCAACCTTTTTCGAGTGTGGGCCATCAGGCGTTCTCACACCGTGACAGCTAAGCGGTGGGGAACTAGGATGACTGCGATGCTGGTGTCACGTTCTTGACACCTCGTCGCCCTGTCCCTACGGAGGTTCCATGTCTGATGTAAAAACTGAAATGCCTACGCATGAAGTGAAGCTCTCTGAAGCTGCTGCTGAAAAAGTGCGCAGCCTTTTGGAGCAGGAAGGACGCGATGACCTACGTTTGCGGATCGCGGTCCAGCCTGGCGGGTGCTCGGGTTTGATTTACCAGCTCTACTTCGATGAGCGAACCCTTGACGGCGATGCCGTAGTTGATTTTGATGGTGTTGAGGTCGTCGTGGACCGTATGAGCGCGCCTTACCTGGCGGGGGCCACAATCGATTTTTCAGACAGCATCGAGCGGATGGGTTTCACCATCGATAACCCGAACGCGGGAAGCACTTGCGCTTGTGGAGAATCCTTCCACTAAGCCTCCCGAATATCCTGCCTAGAACCCGTGCGGTGTCTGGCGGTGTGTGGAGTGCAAATAGTTTTGTAACCCGGTGACATTTTGTTTTCGAAAGGTTCCGGGCGGTGACAGCGAGATTCAAAGGAAGACATGCGGCAGAAAAAATGGGCGTCGGCCCTCGCAATTGTTGGGGCATTGACCCTGGGGTTGGGGGCGTGCTCTTCTGGCACGGACTCTCAATCTGACACGCAGGCATCTGATGATGAAGTAGTTGTCCAGGAAGACACGCCACCCGTAGACAAAGATCCAGATTTCCCGCTACCGGAAGTTCTGGGAGCTTTCGGGGAAGCCCCCACCATCACGCCTGTTGATGAGAACCCACCCACGGAGATTACTTACAAACTCCTCAGCCCAGGTGATGGGTCTGAGGTTCATGTCGACGGCTTGGTGACAGTCAACTACGCGGGTTTTCTCTGGGATGGGAAACCCTTTGACTCTTCATTCTCACGCGGTGAGCCATCCACCTTCTCGCTCAATTCTGTTATCGCAGGATGGAAATACGGCCTTGCAGGGTCTAAGGTGGGAGATCGCGTCCTCCTAATCATCCCGCCGGAGTACGGATACGGTTCGGTGGAACAGGGGGATATTCCAGCAGATTCGACACTTGTGTTTGTCGTTGACATCCTGGACACGCCCGGATCCGATGTGTCTGCTTTGGGGGAGGCGGAGTTTACCGACGAGGAATTGCCGGAGGGACTGCTCGTCGAAGGCACCCTTGGCGAGCAGCCGGTCATTGGGTTTGAAGAGGACGTAGAGGCACCAGCTGAGCCTGCGGAAGTTGTGATTGCCGAGGGCTCTGGCCCAGTTATCACTGAGTCCGACACTGTCATCTACCACTATTCGGGTGTCTACTGGGGCACCCCGAACACTGCGGATTCCACCTGGACCACTGGCCCCACGACAATGCCTGCGCGCGGATCAGTGTTCCTTGGGCAGCACGTTGGCTCACGAATCGCAATGGTGTTTCCGTCCGAGGATGAATCGACCCCCGCCACCGTGATGGTGATCGATATTGTTGGGGCGTATCAGTAGGAAGAATCGCGTGGCGTTTGCGGGCGGACTCGAGCGAATGCGCCGGGGCTCCTCGCACACGACTTATCGACCTATAGACTTACTCAGAGTTGAAAGCGTCCGGCGGGGCGCAGCAGAAGGAGAAGCCGGTGACCCAGGAAAGCATGGACGTAGTCCTTTATTGTGCGGACGCGGATAGGCGTCGTTCAATTATCGAAGGGGTGGGTCTACGCCCGGGAAAGGGCGCCCCTACGATCAAGTGGATTGAGACGGCGACACCAGCGGGTGCAATCGGGGCAATGAAAGAGTCTGAGGCACCCATCGTTGTCTTAGACGCCGATGTCCCCAAGGTTGGGGGAATGGCAGTTCTCCAGGACATCAAGAATGAGCTGGAGCAGGACCCGGTTGCGATCTTGCTAATTGCCCGTCCTCAAGATGACTGGCTAGCGGACTGGTCAGGCGCGGCGATCACAGTTTTGGCGCCGTACGATCCTTTGGATCTACAGGTCGCGATGGTCGAAGCGATGCGACAGGCCCGATGAAGCGTTGGGGAACGCTTGCCTCCACTCTGGCTGGAGGTAACCAGCTCTCTTATGAGCAAAGCCGTCAGGTTATGCGCGCCATAATGAGCGGCAGGATGGATGAAATCCGTTTGGCGGCATTCTTGTCAATGCTCACTGTGCGCGGGGCAGACGTAGATGAGCTCGGGGGCCTTGCAGATGAGATGCAGTCCTTCGCGGAGAGTATTGACCTGCCAGATGATGTTGTTGACATCGTTGGTCCCGGCGG